>MDSV01225289.1_pt1 | contig 72419 bp, 67 predicted proteins | sample 810851 | NCBI WGS metagenome assembly MDSV01 (sample SAMN05326640, study PRJNA326480) | marine metagenome | isolation source: seawater | place: Atlantic Ocean: North East | collected 2012
TCTGGTTTCTCCAGCAACCCGGGCAGCCTTATAATCCGCCCAAAACACCGGTAAATCAAGGCCCGAATCATGACATCTTAATGATCGGTAAAGTATCTGCACCAATAATCAGGACAGGTTAACACTACGCTATTATGCAGCATCCCGTATTTACAAAGGCTTAACGGTTATCAAATGGTAAACCATATTGGCGCTCAACATTTTTTGGCTTACTTAACAGAATGTGTACAACAAATTAAAAGTAACCGAATGTTCCGATATTCATAACCAGACAAGACCGAATGATGATGCATATGCGATGTAACACCGCCTTCAAACAGGACGAGCAAAACAAGGCGCTCAAACTGTGAGGGTCAGCCCACCAATGCCATTGGCAAACCTCGCCCCGTCAACGAATTGATCAGTGAATGCAGGCAATGCGGGATCGATATGCTGGAAAAGCATATCAACACAACTTTTAATATTCGCTAGATGCTGCGACTGGTATAATCGGATGCAAAGGAATTGCTGATGAGCGCAGGAAACAAAGAGAAAGATACTGGTCGCTTTGTTCTCAAAACCAGCGGTGGCTGGGTTGTTAAAGGCCCGGTCGAGCTGACAGATGGCTACCAACCGATTATCAAGGTTGCAGAACAGATGCGTGAACAGCGCATGAGCTTTCGCAAGCGACCAGATAATTCCTGATTTGGTCAAGCCTCAGGGGAGACCAGCCGACACTCCGACCGTAGTAATTTTCAGTGTCTGCATGTGCCCCTCCATCTTATATAATGATCATTATGTAACCTGTGCGGGCGCAGGTTCATCTCTGTGAATAGGCACTTGTATAAGACAATTAAGCATAAGACAGGGAGAGCCGGAGACTACTCGGCTAATATCGCTATTATCTGCTGCCATTTGGTTGCCAGCTCGCCATTGTTAAACCAGATGAGCGAGGCCCCAGTCAGGAACACCATGAGACAGATAAAAGTGAACGGAATGATTGACCACCATGCGTTGATCTTCATGTCTTCAGCCTTGACCAGTACTGCTTGACTGGCCATGAGCACTTCCTCGTTCTTGGCTTCGAGCTCCATATTTTTCATATCAATTTCCTCGGTCAGCCGCGCAATCAGACTTTCAAGTTTGCCATCATAATCCAACCCGAGCATTGCCTCACCCACGCCGCTACTGATTGCCTCGTGGATGATACTCCTGAGAAAGAACTCATAATCTGCCTGGTTGTCCTGCTCGTTGCGATCAGGTTTGTCGCGACCAAGTAAAGTATCCAACCGGGCAATCACAAAGCGCAACCGCTCTTGCGTCTCATTATGGCTGGCACGAAGCAGCTCCAACTCTTGCTGCAACATATCTGTTTTATCGCCGAGCCTATCAAAATGAGCGATAAGCACTGCCGACGGCTGGGCCTCCAAACCGGTTTTATATTTATCTGCGCCCATACTCATCTCCTCAATTCGAGAGGCGGCTTCTATTTAACTGTAAGTGTATTATTTGAGCCAAGCAGCCTCAATCAAAATCTATACTGATCCCCCTTCTCGGGCCCTTTACATGCACAGCGCGTTCTTCTGTATTTGTACTGCTGCTGTTTAATCCTTGAGCAAGGTTCAATTTCTCATCCTGAGAGTTGTGAACTTGCCTTATCTGCTCGAGACTTGAGTACCAGTCATTAGGTTTGCTGGCATATGCCTCTTGCATGGCCTCTCGGGCCTCAATACGCTCGTCCCGGCTCATATCTTTACAGTCAACAATTGGTGCCGCACGACCATACAAATCAACATAGTGGTGCTGTGCTTCGATGATGGCGGCAATCCGGCTGCGTTCGGCATTGCGATCTTCACGCTCCTTATCCAGTTGTGCCAGTTCTGATACCTGTCGCAGCTCCTGATCCAACAAGTCTTCATCTTCGCTCAAAGACTGCTGGTTTTCTTTGAAGCGTTCTTCGGCACGCTCGATGCCACTGCGGATATTATCGACCTTCAGGCTGTCTCCCTCGGCCGCCGCTTCTGCGAGACCAGCGCGGCGGGCCTCCTGCTTTACCTGAAAGGCTTCGATCAGCTCATGCTGGTTCCGTGCGCCATACGCCTGCATACAGTGCTCACGGTGACGGTCGAGAAGATCAATCCGGGTTTTTCGCGCAGTATCCTCAATCTTGTCCTGTTCAGCCGTGCATTCACGCTCGAATTGATCAAGCCGCTGCTCAAGCGCTGCATCAATCTGGCCCTGCTCGAACCTGATTTCGTCCGGCGTCACCACTTTCTCGGCCTCAGCAATCAGACCATAGCCAAGCTTGCGGCGGTTCTGTTCGGAGAACTGTGCCAAAGCGCTCGGCTTGTTCCGGCTGGCCGACAGCTGCTTGACCAGCGCCTTGCGGCTTGGCGTCTGCGACCGGTCAACAAACATCTGCATCGTATCGGTGTGTCGGGTCATCGCCACATAGGCCGCTTCCGATTGCATATGATCCGAATGCATGACCAGCGCATGTTTCGACGTATGCCCCTGGGCCGCATGAATGGTCGAGGCGTAGCCAAGCTTCCATTCCTGATAATGCGCCGTGTCAAAGCTGACAGTTGAGCGGTCCCGATCCAGCATTGCAGTAATCGTGGTGCCTTCAATGCCGGTGATCAGAGCCTTGTCGTTATTTCGCAAACCGCGGGTGTTATCGTTTTTGCCGAAGATGATCCGATCTCCGACATTGGCGTTGATGATGCCATGCGCGGTTTCAAACTGCTGGCCACGGTCAAGATCACCACGCTCGATGCGTGCCTCACGGATACGGGTATTCAATCGCTCAAGCACCTTATGGCGGAACGACATGGTGGTAATATCACGCATCGCCTGTTCCTGCTGTTCCGCCCGCTTGACTGGCTCCAGCTTCACATCAGGCTTGGTAAGCTGCATATAGCGCTCAACCAGCTTGGTTTCTGCCGCTCCGGCATCCTTCGCAAACTTGATCGCCCGATGCTCACCATAAGCATCAATCGCACGCTCAACATTACCCTGCCCAAGATCCTTTGATGCGTCGCGCATCCAACCAGCCTTCTGGCGCTGGATCGCCGTCAGCCTATGAACTCCGAAGGTATCGGCCATATACCCGGCCATACCAGCCGGGCTGCCGACTGGATCAAGCTGTTTGCGGTCGAACATGAAGATCGCCTTGGCACCCGATGCCTTTACATGGGCCATAAGACGCTTCATTTCCCGCGCGCCTATCATTGACGCCTCATCGATGAACAAGACAGTATTTGCGGTCCACGCACCCTTTCGGTGCCCACGCTCTTGCTGTTTAAATGCCGAATGAATAGTACGGGCATCAATCCCGTTCTCGGACATATCCCCGGCAACGGCAGAAGTCGGCGCCAAGCCCCGAACGTCATAACCCGAGTTACGATACATTTTTTGCCCAACGCTGATCACCTTACCCTTACCAGTACCGGCAGGGCCTTCGACAAAAGAGATTGCACCATCACGCGCCAACCCACGGATCACAGCATACTGCTCGGGATTTAAGCCCGCACGAAGCCACCGTTCCTCTTCTGGCGTCAGAACAATCTGATGCCGGCTATTCTGGTTCATGGCCTGTGCCATGGTCATGATCTCGTGCTCGGTCTTGAGCTGATCATGATTGGTAAGCCGCCCGGCATCGGTCATGAGCATGCCCGGCTGTTTCTCGATCTCACGGGCAAGATCATCCAGTACGGCACTATGCGGACGTGCCGCTGCATCCCATTCTGCGCTGTAGACGGCGTTACTAACGGTACGCTTCAGCTCGGCGCGTGAGAAAGTACCCTGCCTGTTGAGCAATTCATCACGGGCAAGCGCCGCGAACTCGCGCAACTCCTGCTTAAATGGGGTTGTTTCAATACGCGGGTATTCATTGCGGAACCGGGTAAGATCTTCTGCCTGTTTCAGACGATCCAGCGCCGTGCCTTCATGCTCTTCAATCGCAAGCTGCTCTGACAGCATCATGCCGTCGCCGCGCTTTGTCGCATAGAACGTCACGCCCTTTGGAGCCGTGTGCCGGCTGGCAGCGACATAAGCGGCATAGCCACGCCATTGCTGCGTTACCACGGCACGGCTGGTATCGACGGAGACACCCTGAGTCTGAATATCTGATAGCGCATAACCCAGCCGCAATGTCGGCGTATCATTGCCGTTGATAACCACGTCCCGGCCATCATCAGTGCGAATGATGATATTGGCCACATCGCGCGCACTCCGGACAAAGCCCATATCGCCTTTGAAAATACCTCGCTCACGGTCATGGTGCCCGAACCGGATACGATCACCTTCATAAAGCTTCAGCTCCACCCGCTTCTGCTCAACCGTGTCATATTCCGGCAGCCCTGGCGGCAGCACTTCGGTCATGTCCTCGCCATAGACCATATCGGTCTTGAGCGTAACGGCATGGCCCAGCTCACCGTCCTCATGGCGGCGTGCCTGCACCGCCATGTTCATCCGCCAGACGGTTTCACCGCCCAGCCCGACCAGTATATTACGTTTATAGAACTCCGGACCTGCACCATCAGCCTTGCGGTGCGCATGATGATCCTGCACCGCTGCCACAATCCGGTTGTCCAGATAGACTTCACGGCCAAGCACTTCATCGAAGACGCTGACACCGCTGCCCTTGACCGCACGCAACTGGTCACGCTCGTACATCGTTCTGAGCGCGGTATTGTATTGCCGGTCAGACAAGGCCCGCGTGATCGCCTGATCCTGTGGATCTGACTGGCGCACCACATCATTGAGCCGGGCAGGCTCAACCTGCTCCGCAACCCGCCGCCACAAGCCATGGGTCTGCTTCACTGGCGGGAACTGCCCGTCATCCCCAACCATGATCAGCTTGGCACCGGCCTTATCGGCAACACGTTGCAGCTCTTCCAGACGGCGCGTGCCCAGCATCGCCGCCTCTTCCAGCAAAACAACCGTCTTGCTGTTCCACGTTTCGGTTTCCCGGATTGGCCCTGCCTGTTGGGCTAATGCCGAATGAACCGTCCGCGCGCCCTCGAACCCGAGAGACTTCAAGTCATTCACAACCGAATGCATCGGGCCAAGCCCGACAACCTCATAACCCTCCTGATCGAATGCCTCCCGCACACCTGACAGCAACCGGCTCTTGCCCGCGCCGGCAATGCCCTCAAGCATAACAAATCGCCCGCCGTTCAGAATGTCCTTGAACGCATCCGCCTGATGCTCTGACAGGCGCGCTTTCTTGATGATGCTGTCTGCCGTTTCAGTCGACACACGGAAGCCGTCACGGTCCCGGTTCAGCTCTACCGCGCGCTCGATATATTTGGCCTCGATCGCCAGCAACTCATTCGGCGTATAGGAACCGTCTCCTAGCTGAACGCTGAAGCGGGAAGACACTAGTTCGAGAACCGCCTTATCAAGTTGCGAACGCTCATACTGCTGATTGGCTGGGATCGCATTGTTGTATCGCTCGATCAGGCTCTTTGCCTCGAACGGCGTGAAACTTGCCTTCTCCTGGGTCAGCACCCGCAACAGATAATGCGGATCTTTGATCCGCTTTGCCGCCGCGCGTGCTTGCTCTGCCGCCCGCCGCTCACGGGCTACCGGGTTGGCACTGTCCTTGCGCTGGTGACGGATATAAGCACCCCCTTCTCGCTTCGCCGCATTCTCGATGCGCGCCCAGCAATGCACCCCATGCTCATATTCATAGAGGGTTGCCCAATCCTGCAATTTGAGCCGGTCGAACGACACCTTGGCTTTAAGCCCGGTTACAGGGTGGATTGAGTTGATCAGCAGATGCACATGGGCCTGTGGCTCGTCCTTGTGAGCCACCATCAAGACCTGATGATCACCCATCCCGATCTGCCCGATTGCCTCCCTCGCGGCCTGGATCATTTCTGCCTTTGTCGGCGCTTCTGATGGATGCCACATAAGCATAAGGTGGTATGCTGGGTATTCGGTTTTCCGCCCCCCGACACGCACCCCGTTTTCCGCCTTGATATAGTCTTGCAGCTTGACGGTTCTGGCCATCATGCGCCACGCGGTATCAGGGTCGCTGGTCGCCATATTCATGGTGTGGGTCCAGTCAACACGGTCCTGCGTTTTGAACACTCCCTTGTCATAGAGAATGTACTGAGCGACGGCCTTGATCGACTTACGTTGGAGCGCATTAGGAATCATCTTTGCCCTCCAACTGCCATGCCTGCCGAGCCAGCTTGTCAAGCTGCTCACGGATCTCCTCGAACAGCGTTTCAAAGTCTTCATGGCCCTGCCCACGCTCTCGCAACAGCGTGCCGATGTTGTGGACACTGACACCCAACTTGTTCAGTGCCACGCAACAATCCTGAAGCTTTTCAAGTGGCGTTTCCTTGCGCTGACGCACCCCAAGGCCGCGCTTCTTGAGATAGGCCGACACGCTCTTGCCGCGCTCGCGGGCAAGCTGCTCGATGCGTGCAGCTTCGTCCAGCGTGACGACAACACCAAGCATCTTCTGGTTCCGCCGCTTGCCATTTTTGGCAGCGCTGCCAGCACCAGAACGACCGCCCTTGGCAGCAGCAGAACCATGACCAGCCGAAGACGCCTTAGCGTCCTTGGCTGGCTGGTTTTGACTGTCTGATGCCTTGGTATCGGCGGTCATGATCGAAAACTCCGTTTGAAGATCGTCCGAAGGACCGTGCGTTTTGTTTTAAACAAAACATAGCTCGCTTTAAACTTATTTTCTTAAAGTTACGTCGAGAATACACCATAATACGTATGACAGCTAACATGAACTTAGGATCGATATGATCCGGACCGTTCGGATGGTTTTCAGTGCAGATTCTTTCCCTCGATAGACCGGTCTATCGAGGGAAAGAACAAGGAATTATCGCTTAACCGTATAAAAACAGATTATACGAAATACCGTATAGATATTGATTATACGGCAATCCGTATGATATACTCGGAGCAGATCAACTGATTGGATACAGTGCTGATGAATGCGGTGCGACGTGATGGCGGCAAGGCGGGTAGCGGTGATGCCCCTGCCCTGATGATCCGTGACCAGCGGCAGCTGGGGGCGGCGATACGGCGGTTGCGACGTGATGCCGGGATGAGCCAGCAGGCGCTCGCCGATCGGGCCGGGATCCGGCAACCCACCCTGTCCGAACTCGAGAGCGGCAAGATGGCCGGGCGGCTCGACACCATCCTGCGGGTGCTGGCGGCCCTTGATCTCGACATGACCCTGCAGCCCCGCCGCCGGAACAGCCCTGACAGCGATATCGGGAACATTTTCTGATCATGGCCCGCAGGCATACCCATACCCCGCTAGCCGTGCTGATGAACAACCGCCGGGTTGGCACCCTACAGCGTGCCCCTGATGGCGCTGTGAGCTTCTCCTATGCCCCTGAATGGCTGGTATGGGCCCATGCCATGCCGATATCGCTGTCCCTGCCTCTGACGGACGAGACACAGCGTGGCAGCCAGGTGCTGGCGATGTTCGACAACCTGCTGCCCGACCATGACGGCATCCGTCGACGACTGGCCGCGCGGGTCGGAGCCGATGGTACGGATACCTACAGCCTGCTGGCACGGATCGGGCGGGATTGCGTCGGCGCGCTGCAACTGCTGCCGGAAGAGGCGCTGGACGACGACAGCATGACGGCTGAGACCGGCTTGAGCGGGCGGGAACTGAGCGAGGTAGAGATTGCGGCGATGCTGTCCGCCCTCGGTGCCCTGCCGCTCGGCATGGACCGGGACCGGGATTTCCGCATCTCGGTTGCCGGCGCGCAGGAGAAAACCGCCCTCACCCGCCTTGACGGTCCCGATGGCCCGCAATGGCTGGAGCCGCACGGCACCACACCGACCACCCATATCCTGAAACCCGCGATCGGCCAGCTGCCCAATGGTATGGATCTCAGTGACAGCGTCGCCAATGAGTATTTCTGCCTGCGCCTGCTGGCAGAGGCCGGACTGCCAGTCGCCCATGCCGAGATGGCCCGGTTCGGTGAAGTGGACACGCTGGTGGTCGAGCGCTTCGACCGGCAGTGGCTGGAGGACGGACGACTGATTCGCCTGCCGCAGGAGGATTGCTGTCAGGCCCTCGGCATCCCCCCTGCCCTGAAATACCAGAGCGACGGCGGACCAGGCATTGTCGAGATCATGCGCTTGCTGCAGGCAAGCGACGATCCAGTCACCGACCGAGAACGGTTCTTCACCGCCCAGATCATTTTCTGGCTGATCGGCGCCACCGATGGTCATGGCAAGAATTTCAGCCTGAAGCTCTATCCCGGCGGCGGCTTCCGCCTCGCCCCGCTCTATGACGTCATGACAGTGGAGCCGAGCCTGCAGGCAGGGCAGCTGCAGAAAAAGGACATGAAACTGGCCATGAGCTTTGGTCGGAACCGGCATTACCGGGTACAGGAAATAACCGGTCGACATGTGGTCCAGACCGGTCGGGACAGCGACCTGTCCCTGCCCGCGATACGAGCCATCGCAGAACAGATCGCCGACACCCTGCCCGACGCCCTAACCCGCACCCGCGAGATCATGCAAACCAACGGACCAACCGCCGTGCCGGACCACATCGGCGACAGCCTCACCAAGGCCCTGCGCACCCGGCTGGATGCACTCATGACGGGCTTCGCTCAGCCCTGAATTTCAGAATATATAAAATCCAGATCATTCATCTTTCTGCTGCCGTTATATGATTAATAAATATTATTGGTTGTTACAGTTAGTTAAAGGCACCGGAAAAACTCGTGTTTTCAGGCAGGTAAGGGAATATTCCGTTCCCGTTGTACCGATGTTTGCGTTCCCGTTGTACCGTGCGATTTGTTCCTGATATACCGACGGAATGTTCCCGTTGTACCGTGCATTTGTTCCCGATGTACCGAAACGGCCCTGTGCGTATGTGGATAAGCCGGCACGCTATTGGTAAGCCCCCTGCCCTGTTGGTTGCCCTGCCGCATGGTGCTTAGTCCGGCAGCGGGTTCTTGCGCACATAGGTTTCGCAGAAGGACAGGAATGCCCTGTCCGGCGCTCTTACCTCGAGGTTCTTCTTGCGGCTCCAGGTCAGCCAGCGCTCATGCAGATAGTCGATATTGTAGTCCGGGAAGCGCAGATGGGCTTCGTGCCGGGCATCGCCTGAGGCCTTGAGTGGTTGATTCGGTACAACGGGAACAGTCGAGTCGTGAAATTCCTGCGTCCCCTGCCCTATTTCCGGTGCCGGATTGCTGAACCGGACCATGACCGTATTGGGCTTCACATTGAACGGAACCCGGTCCGTGCCCTTCTCCAGCAGCTCGATATTGTAGTCCGGTATGCCCGGCCCTTCGATGATTTTGGACAGCCGGTATTTGAACTTGCGGGTGGTGTCGCGCACGCCGCATTTCTCATATAGCCGGTCGAGCGAGATCCACCATTCCGGCTGTCGGCCCACATGCTTGCGGGCCAGCTCATACAGTCGGCGCTGCAGACCCTGTGTCAGGCGGAAATATTCGCGGTTGATGGTCAGGACCCGGCGGTCCTGCACGATCGAGCGGAACATCCAGTCATTCAGCGTAACCTCGACCGCGGCCATCACCTTCTCGCCATTGGCATTGGTGCGCTCGACCACACGCCAGGTCTCGATCCAGCCGAACCCGCGCCGCTCCTTGTGCCCGCCTGATTCAATGGTTGTGGTGATCGTGGTGCTGCGCAGCCGGAACAGGCTGTCGAGAAACAGCTCATAGGCCCGTTTGCCGGTGCCGCGCCCGGTAACCTTCAGGAAGTCATAGGCCGGAAAGGCGATCGTGCGGTTGACCGGCTGCCCGCTTTCCAGCCGCTCGTTCAGCAGCGAGGCGAGATAGATCAGGATATCCTTGTCCCAGATCGTGGCGATGCCCTTGGCACCCGGATTGATCTCGATCTTGACCCGCCCGTCATCATAGACGAACTGTTCCTCGCGCGGTCGCTTCTGCAGCGAGAAGAACGGGAACTCCATCAACCGCTGCTCGTCCTTGATCGGGGCATCAACCAGCTGGTCGAGGAATAGATCAACCTGTTTGCCGGTCATGCTGCCTCCGTCTGCGTCTTGCGGTGATGTCGGGAACGTCCTCATAATGCCAGCTTGCCGCCCCGATTGCCATCACGAATCGTTCCCGATGTACCGAATCACGAGTCGTTGGCCCCCTCACCGGCTTTCCCGCTGTTTCTGCACCTTTTGCAACGGTTTCCGGCGCTGCCGATTCCATCTCTCATCTGGCCATACCCATTGTGGATAGCTTGTTGGTACCAATCAGGTAGCTATCGACATGCTACTGGATAGCTATATAGTAGCTACTAGATAGCTATTGGCTGGTGACGGGCTTTGAAATGTGTTGAAATAGCCATTGTTTTCGGCGCTTTTTCAGCATGCTGCCAGGCTTTGCTGCGTAAATGCCGGTTATCGGATAGCTATATGGTAGCTACCAGTTAACCGGAATGGCTATCCGGTTGGTTGTTCTTGCAGATCGGTGTGATCGGTTCGGGCAGCTGCAGCTGGTGAGAGACAGTAAGTGACACGTGCGATGCCGCCGTCTGCTGGCGGGCAGGGCAGGGGGCAAAGGCTCCGGTGGCTTCAACGGTATCGCCCAGGCAACAAGGGAAGGCAGGAGAAACATGCCGGTAATTTCATTTGTTCAACCGAAGGGTGGCGCCGGAAAATCGACGGCGGCACTGGTTCTGGCAACCGAGCTTGCCAAGGGCAGCAAGGTTACGCTGATCGATGCCGATCCGAACCGGCCCATGGTCAAGTGGCAGAAGCGGGGAGGGGAGGCCGCCAATCTTACCATCGTCGAGAATGACGACGAGGTGGCCCTGCTCGATGACATCAGGGCGGCAGCCCAGACCACGCCGTTCGTGCTGGTCGACCTCGAGGGCACGCGTAACCTCGCCAATGCCTATGCGATCTCCATGTCGGATTTTGTGGTGATCCCGTGTCAGGGCTCCACCCTCGACAGTGACGAGGCAAGCCGTGCCGTGCGCCTGATCCGGAATGAGGAAACCCGCCTTGGCCGCAGCATTCCCCATGCCATCATGCTGACCAAGATCAGCCCGGCGATCCGCACCCGGACGCTTAAGCATATCGAGGATGATTTCATTGCCGGTGAGGTCGATGTCATGACCGCCTGCCTGTTCGAGCGGGATGCCTTCCGCGCCCTGTTCAGCTTTGCCGCGACACTCGACCAGCTGGATCCGTCGGAGGTCAGCGGCCTTGACAAGGCGCGCGCCAATGCCCGTGCCTTTGCCCTCGAGGTGGTGACAAGGCTGCAGGCGGGTGAGAAGGCGAAGAAGAAGGGAGCGGCGGCATGACGGACAAATCATCCGGCGGTCCGCCAGCACGACGACGGGTCAGCTCCTTTGCCGATGATCTGGCCGAGGACACGAAAGGGCAGGGGGGTGACGATCTCGACCAGCCGTTGAACCTCAGCGGCTTTGCCCCCAAGACGGCTGATGAGCTGAACACGCCGCTCGATGCCGACGCCATTCGCGCCGCCGCCGAGGCCGCCAGCTTCGCCAGCCGCCAACCGGTAAAGCCGGCGGCAACAGCGCCTGTATCGCTCGCCGTGCCTGAGGCGGCGAAAGGGCAGGGGGCAGAACCAGCCCAGGCAGTTGCGACACCGCAACCGGCCCCACCGCGCCAGCCCCGCCGCCGCACAACCGGCCGCAACCAGCAGTTCAACATCAAGGCCACGGCAGAAACCATCGACCGCTTCATCGCCCTCGCCGACAAACACGGCTGGGTCTACGGCGAAGCCTTCGAACACGCCGTCGCCGCACTGGAGATGCAGGATCGTTGAATGAGCCCCTCTTAACCGAAGTCGTCGTCACCTGTCAGACGCCGGATTGAATGCGAGCTGTTATTCGCCTTCATGCCAGTGACGGATGAATGTTTCGGAATGTTCCATTACCTTCTGCCATTCGGGCATGTAGCCGAAAATTGATGCCTCATATCGTATGTGATTGCCTGCTTTATCCAGTGCAAGGTTGCTATGGCCAATGCATGCGTAAGTATCCAGCTCATTGGTTCCACGTTTGCGCGGGCAGCAAAAATGATATCGTTCCCGTAACTTGGGGTCGATGGGCAACAGAATTCCAAAGAGCCTTCTTGCCCAGCCTTTTTGTGCTTCCGGGCTATCCAAGTCCGGGAGGAAAGCCAGCAGCCCCGGGATAAGCTCTCCTTTTGACTTGTGAAGACCGTTCAGAAAGCAACCGAGGCGGCGGCTGTTATGGGGCCTGTTTTTTGCAAAATAGTAGGAGAGATCGAGTCTGACTCCGGAAAAGATGTATGAGCCATGCGTTGGTACATCAAGTTCTGCTGGTTGTGTCTTCTTCAACCGGTCTCTCAGGCAACCGGGGCGAAAGTCCGGCAACAGGAAATTGATCTCGGGCAGTTTGTTGGCTTTGAACTCTGATCTCGTCCATATCGAGCGATAATTGCTGTTGATAAGGTAGGCATCCGGGATCCGGAATGTTGCTGTATGTCCACTGCTGTCTTTCAGGGTAACACGTGTTTCACTGAGTGAGTTTGTGCAGGTACCGCTTCCGTGATGCTGATTATAAAAGGGCTGGTTTGCCCGGGGCAGGGAATACAGATAGTCCTCGTCACCGATCAGTTCAGGTTGCATCGGCGGTAGCTCGAACCCGTCGGCCATGGCTTCTTCCATGGTAAAGGATCGGTCCTCGGTGAAAACTGTTTTACCGGTCAGTCGCCAGTTGCAGCTCGAATATCCGAGCCAGAGCACGCTCGTCAGAATGATCGCACGGATAATGAGGGTTTTATTCATCCTGCGCGGCAATCGGCTGGTGATATTCATCTTCATTTATGCAGAACCCATGTGGCCAGATGAGGGTTGTCTTCAGGCGAATACCACCTGTTCAAGGCTGGCTATGCCCACAAGCAGCAGGCTGCTGCCATCGCCTGCCGACAACAGCAATCCCTCGTCTATGATGGCAAATGCGCTCTGTCTGGAATACAGCCCCCCGCTAACTGCATCCCCTTCCGCCGCATTATAGTCAGTGACAATATCTTGCCCGGAGGGGCCGGAAAAACTGAACCTGTCGGCCCCGGCACTACCTGTCAGCATGTCATTGCCGAGGTTGCCCACGAGCTCATCATCCCCGAGATTTCCAAGCAGGCGGTCGTCTCCCTGCCCACCAAAAAGGGTATCCTGCGCTTGCCCGCCAAACAGGGTATCGGCTCCGGAATTGCCGAAGATGACGTCATTGCCGAAGTTGCCATAAATGACATCATTGTCCCGGTTTCCGAACAGCACATCGCTGTCCTGTCCGCCATAGAGCCGATCATCACCCTGTCCACCGAACACCTGATCATTGGCCTGATTGCCATATATGACGTCGTTGTCCAGATTGCCGTAGACCAGATCATTGCCATCGCCCGCCTGTGCGGTATCGGCACCCGCACCCAGTATCAGGGATTGGGCATCGGCATCCCCCCATACGCGACCGGCCACGGCGCCACCCTGGAATATCGTCTCGCCCAGTATGACGACATCTGTTGCCCCCTCGGCCTGAAGTGACACATCGGTGTTTCGCCCGTCATAGACATATATCTGGCTGGAGACCCGGCTGTTGACCACAAGGGTGGTGCCAAAATAATGGGTTGGTGATGTGGACAGGACCAATATGTGAAACGCACTGTCAGCCCCGTAAAATTCCAGTGCATCATGAACCATGCCGATCTGGTCTTCATTCAGCCCCTGAAGCCAGGGCAGAAGATTGACCATGGTTATTGCTTCGGCATGATCAACCATGTTGGCCGGGCTGTAGCTTTTGAATGCAGTGCTTACCGGCAGGTCCATCATGACGGAACCTTCCGGGTCAAGCGGGATATCTTCAAAACCAGAGACCGAGGCTTCAATATCCCTCATCTCAATTCCAGGAGTAGTGCTCGTTGTCGTGATGGTCAGCGTTGCCGTGTCATCTCCGATTATCTGTTCCGTGATTGAGGCGATAGGCAGGTCATCATTGGTCTGTGTCGGTCTGACCGTGATGCTGTCGGGCAAAACCTCCAGCTCTTCTGCGCTGTATGAAGCGTTGAGCAGCGTAACAGTCTCTGTGCCATTGATGGTAAGGACGGTGTTGTTACCGGAAATGGCGGTGGTGATGCCGATTATGGGGCCGCTGGCCAGCTCTATAAGATCATAGGCATCAAAGTCTTCAATGACATCGCCGGCACCAACAGCAAATGTGTCTTCTCCCATACCACCGGCAAGTGTATCCGAACCTGCATTGCCGTCGAGGTAGTCATTGCCATTGCTGCCCTCAATGCGGTTGGCACCTGTATTGCCAACCAGTATGTCATCAAACCGGCTGCCACGAAGGTTTTCGAAGTTCTCGAGGCTCGATACCTCTGACTGGTAAATGGCTATCCCATCAGCCAGATATGCGCTGGCACCACCATTTTCCAGATACTCAAGTGTCAGCCAGTCGCCACTGGATTGTTCATCTGTTCCATCGGCATTCAGACTGTCGGCACCACCGCTGAGGCCGATGGTATCCGCGCTTTCACCGCCTGACAGGGTTTCGGCAAATCCACTGCCGACAATCAGAACCGAGCCGTTTCTGCTGTATTGGACAACCTCGATACCGGTCATGTATGCGTCACCCTGTTGCCGGTTCAGGAAGATTTCCGTGTAGGGGTATGAATCGAATGTATCCAAAATGAAAAAATCGATGCCATCCCCGCCATCAAGGTATGCACCCTTTTCATTCGCATATATCGTATCCGAACCGGCACCTGCGTAGACGGACGTGTTGATGCCGAAATTATCAGGGCTGGGGGTATACACCGCGATGCTGTCATCGCCTGCGCCACCCAGGACAGTGGAATGATTGGTCCAATCGACATCACTGTTGCTGGAAAAAATGGTGTCATTGCCATCGCCGCCATCAAGCAGATTTGAACCCCGGAAATCAGTTAGAAAATCATCACCACGGCCGCCGTATATACGATCATCTCCATGGCTGCCGCTGATGTTGTCTGCACCATCACCACCATAGATTGTTGCCGCGCCCTGACTTTGTGCTGATGTCCTCAGGCTTGATGCTGCAATGGTATCGGCCCCTTGGGAGCCTGTCACAATAGCTGTGCTGTTGCCGAGATAAGTCTCGAAGCCGGGTGTTGTGATATTGACGGTCAGATCATCGCCGACAATCTCGACCCAGCGAATGAAATCAAAATAAACGGTATATGCATCCGCAGTGATGTTTGTATCGGTCAGGGTTACGGAGGCGTTTTCCCTGACATCAATGGACAGTATGTCAGTGACGTAGGTGAAGGTATTCAGGGGAGATGTGATAGACGTGCCGGATTGATAATCGCCATTGATGTAGAAGATCTCAAAGGCATCGGCTGTTCCAATAAAGGTGTCGAGCCCGCCATTGCCGAGATACACGGCGGTATCGCCTGACGGGCCAAGCGTATCTGCTGAATAGGTGCCCTCAACAACGCTGTAATTCTGACCTGCAAGAAGTGGATCAAATAAAGGCATGTTATGTCCCGTTCGGTAGATGGGGCATATGAATTCAGGTTGAGGCTAACATGGAAATAAAGTCCCGGCTTTTATTATTTGGCATGTTGTGGAGCACTGCATACATGGATGTGCCGGATATTGTCAGTTTCGGATATTATTGCAGCAGGCGAAGCATATTGGCCGTCATGTACTGATCGCCAGCTTACCTCTGCCAATGTTCAATAAGCCTCTCGATGCCGTACAGGACGGTTGGCCATTCGTGCATGTATCCGTTGATCGTGAATGAATATTCCAGTCTGCCCTCTATCAGACCCGTACCCCGGCAACTGTAGTCACGAATGGCAAGGGTTGCCGGATCGTAATCGCAGCGGAAGCTGTATCTCGTGCTGAGTTCAGGATCGATGGGGAGCAGCAGTGCCGGTTCAACGTATTTGCTCTGCTCACGCTCGGTACGGGGTGGAATATAGGCAGCAAGGCCCGGAATAACTTCGCCCAAGGCTGTTGTGAACCGCTCCCGATACTGTTGCGTCAGTCGGTCCATGGTTCTCGGCAAACCATCATTGAATGGCAGTGAGAGCTTGAAATAGACGCCTGAATAGCGAAGCGGTTCGTCTCCGATGATCCTGTCTTCAACTGACCGGGTGCCCCTGTATTGCCGCATACAGCCGGGCCGAAAATCTGGCAGCATCACGCTGATCGAGGGAATGTAGTCTCCCCGATAGTCTTTCCGCGTCGACGAGGACCGGTAGTTGATATCCCTGATATAGGCCAGCGGGATATCGAAGGACGCTTCAGCACCGGCGGAATTTTCCAGATTGATGCGGGTGATCTTGAGGGAGTTGGTGCAGCCGCCCCGATTGTTGGGATTGCTGAATATCTTCAGTTTTGCGATCGGCAGGGAATAGAGATAATCCCTGTCGCCAGCCAGCTCAGGCCGCAGCACCGGTTTTTCAAACCGGGGGCTTTCCATCAGGGGCTGATCAAAGGACATATCCACGGTTTTCACCGTACTCCCGCCAATCCGCCAGTTATAGCTCGCACTCAGCCAGTAAACGGCACCAATGGCTATCAATACCATGATCAGGGCAATTTTATTCATCTCGGCTTACCGTGCAAATTCATCAGGGATTTCGAACATCGAGCCAATGTCCGGTATGGACCGCTAGACTCCGCCCGTGTTGCTAGCAATTTTGATGGCTTGCCCAAGTGATCCCAAATTTCCCTGATAGAAAGCATCATGCTCTTCGCCATCCTTGAAGATTGGTTCTCCACCCAATGCATCCCAATCCCCGCTTACAACGTGACTTGCTTGAAACTCGCCTTCACTTCCAAGCAGTTCAACACCCGCAAAGCCGTCATCGTGTTGAACGACAATCATGCCTCCGTTTCGCGATACAAATACGACTTGCCCTTGGGTCATGACTATTCTCCGACACTTTGCATTCCACTAACGGTCGTGGCTCGCAGACACTAAAAGGCAACCTTGTGAACGAGGCAAGTTAAGCTTGGACCTGGGCCACTCCCGTGGGACAAACAGTGGACAGTGGCGTAGAAGCGGCGAACGGCGGGTCTAAGAAAGGCAACACGGCAGTCATCGCAGCGCCAGCGTCAGGAGACCGATCGGTGATCTCAAGTCTCCTAGCCTAGCATATCCCGGTCGGCTCAAACCCTTCTGTGTGATGACTGGAGGCTGCCATTCGATACGGGCTCATCAATAGCCAAAAGGGCAATAATCCGTAATTCGCTGCACACGCATGAAAGCCCTTGGACATTCAAGGGCGCTGCGTTCTGAAGGGCGGAAAGCGGTCGTTCGCTGCCGGTGCAACTGAACTCGATTATACGCAAAGCGCAGACACCGACGTCCAGCACATAATCGCTCTCAAGAAGCCCTGGTGCTGTGAGGCGGGCTATCAGCACACCAGTGAACGTTTCCCTTTTTCACCCAGAAGTGCGCTCGGCATCCTGCAGTCTGGCGGATTGATGGCGTAACAGAGGGACGACCAAACCAATCTAATTCGGCGGTCCATAAACGGGACGATGTCGCCTCGCCCCCAATAGGTTTCATCGACGCACAAGATGCAGTGCGGGTCTTGCTTGGCGCCCTGAAACCGGTCGACTCCGAGATCAAACCGACGGCCACGTTGTGCCACCCATCCTTCTTCGCCCCGGAACCCGATCAAGCCTTGCAACATCTCGTTGACGGCCATGGTCGCGGTCTCGGTCGTAAACGTGACTACGGCTGGGGCTGGGTTGTCGCCACCTCGGACATAAGCCTCGCGCTTTTGGCGCTCAAACTCTTCTGGCGCAGCGCGCCGAAGTTCTTCACTCGCCGCAATCTGCGGATCAGTGATTTTCCGGCACAACAGACACGCCGCCCCAGGTCGCAGCACGGTCACGCGGCCGACCATCGAGCCGGCCGCTTCGCCAGCGATCCTTGGGCTGATCGCCAGACCAAGATCAATCACCGGCCGCAGGTAGAAATACGCGAAACGGTTCAAGAAGAGACGCCCGGCATGGTCATCCGTGCAACCGAAGACGATGTCACATGATAGTAAGGCATCTCGGGCTTCGTCTGAATCCGCCCAATGCGGCACGGCCACCGGTCGCACGCCCAGGCCGAGGCGGGTCAACTCGCGAGCTACAACCTCGACCTTTGCACGCATAGCGTCAGCGTCTTCACGCATAGCGCCATGAAGCCGATTCAGATTGGTGGCTTCAACGATGTCTGCGTCGAACAAAGCGATTTGGCCAACGCCCAACCGGCCAAGAAGCATAGCAACAGCGCTTCCAGTACCACCGCAGCCCACAATGCCGATCTTCAGTCGCCGAAGGATCGCGTTAATTGATGGGCCAAAGGCCAGGGCCTGCCGCGCGAACACGTCAGACTGGAAGCCACCTACTGTGTCGAGGATCTCGAAACGCTGCCCAACAGTTTGCAGACCGGTCGCCGGTACAGGTTCCGTCTCGTCGAACCACACCCGCCCGATGAACTCATAGTCACCGATCAGAACGAGACTGGCTAGCATGGCTTTATCACCGTTGCGATTGCGGGCCAGGCGTATGAGCTCTCTTTCGTTCCGATCATCCTGTTGAGAGAAACTCGGAAAACCGGACGGATGGCTATGGGCAATACCCACCACCAGCCCCTCTTCCTTTGCGCGTCGGCACGCGTCCACGAATGAACGGGTGGACCACGTCACATGTTTGCCACTTGCCGAGATTAGGTCGCGATCAGGGATCGCTTCGACACGGTAGCTAGTGAGGCGGCATCGAGCACGACGATCCCAAGGGTCCATGGCAATGTGAGACACGCCATAGAACACATAGGCCGCTGCCTCATCGCCGTTTTCCGGACGCAAGGTGGATCGGAGCGCCGTTGCATGGCGCTCCTGAAGGGTGACATCAATCAAGGTCATGCCGCAATCTCCAGCGCGGTTTCAACCCGCTTGAGAATGGTCCAAATACCGTCCACGCCAGGCCGCCATGTGTTGTTGTGGCGTGACCATCGCTGCCATCGCTGGCCTTCAAATTGCAGGGGTTGGTCAGCCTGACGTGGGTAACGCTGTGAAGTCGCTAAGGTCAGCCAGGGAACCGCGTAAAACATATCCGGTGCCGCGTCGGGATAACCCCTCGGTAGTAAAATCAGAATGTCCGCTCGACCAACTTGATACTTGTCTGCCGGTAAGCTGTAGCCATGGATCACGACCGCGTTCTGAGCACCTTCTTGATGCTCAGTGAACGCGAGCCCACGGTCGTTGAGGTAGCGACGATCCCGTGTCGGCAAGACCGAGGCTTCAGCGCCTTCCGTCGACGTGGTGGCACCGGTGAAGAACCGCTCCAGACCTTTGCTATCGAGTTGGACCATCTCATGATCGTCGATCGGTCGGTCTTCAGCCCCACGGACCTCCATCCAAACGCCGTAACCGGGCTTGTTGGCCCCAGCGAGTACCTTGAGGACGTAGCCACTGATGACGCAGGCGCCCCATTCCTTGACCTGACTGTCCAGCTCAATCCGATAAGATGCTGCACTCTTGAACACAATAAATCGCTCGACTCCGGCGTCGAGTAGGTCAACGGTGTCATCCAAGGCGAGCTCTTTCAGATCGCCATTGCGAAACAGCTGAAAAACCAGATGTTCTTCGGCTGGGCGCGCATCAACTGCCTCCAAGACCTGGCGGCCAGTGGGCACCGGATCGTCCAACCGATAGCTGCCAAACTGCAGCTCGGCATCTCCGATCTGAATGCTATAGGGACCTGCGTCACGCGGGCGACGGCCCTCCGACACGCAGCGGGTGATATCCTCAATATTCAACGTCTCTGCCGTCATGGCTCTCGATCCTCTTGTGATGTCGCCGACCTGCATCGGCGTGATGTTCATCATATAGTAGCCATTTTTTAGCCAGTCAATAGCCAATTTAAGGCTATATTGTAATTGACACATGGCTTCAGATCGGCTATGTACTGTGGACCTAAGGAGATCTGAGACATGAGACACACATGACCAAACGCACGATGACCCTGAATCTCAACGAGGCTGAGATGGGCGCTCTTGAAGCGTTGTCGGCCAAGAAAGAGTTGAGCAAAATCGGCGTAATTCGACAGGCTCTACGCTTGTATCAAATGGTTGATGCTCGTCTGGAGCGCGGCGACAAGCTGTTTTTTGAGGACGACAAAACCAAAGATAAATCGGAAGTCATGATGCTATGACCGTCGAGGTCACCCCGATTGTTTTGCTGGACGTTCAGAAGCAACAGCCGGTTGTGGCTGAGCTTCGCCACGGCATCGAAGAAGCGCAGCTTGCCGATTGGGAAGGCGAATGGCTTCCCGAGCTCTTCAAAGCATTGCAGCGCTTGAAGCGGGCTGGCGTCGAACGTGCTCAATGGCCCCAAAGTCGCCATTGGGACTGGCGGCGCAAGACCAAGGCTGTCGAGGGGTTCTTGGGCGCACCTGCGTTCTGCATCACCTGTGATGGCCTTACTCAAGGTATGATGATCGTCGATTTGGACCGCCACCAGGCGCGGATCGATGGGCAGGCCGGAAAGCCGCTAGTCTACGTTGACTTCGTGGAAAACGCGCCTTGGAATCGTCCTGAACTGAACAATCCACCGCGCTTTCGCGGCGTCGGCAGTGTGCTAATTCGTGCCGCGATCGCGCTAAGTCACCACTATGAATACAAAGGCCGGATCGGCCTACATTCACTTCCACAGGCACATAACTTCTATGCAAACACCTGTGGCATGACCGATCTCGGTCAAGACGAACACTATGACCGTCTCCGCTACTTCGAGATGACATCCGAACAAGCGGACGCCTTTATAACGAAAGGAGGGAAATCATGATGCTGACAATCTCAGAAGACTGGTGCCTCCGAATGGCGGAGCTGGAAGGCAACGCCGAAATCGGAGCTGGTCGCCTTGCCCTAGACCCAACCTTCGACGGTGAACAATCCACCGCCGACGACTTAGTAGCCGCCGCCCAAGACGACCAAATGATGCCGTTTGGCCGATTGGTTCAACTGCTTCGCTATGACCGCAGCCTATCGATAGAGAAGCTCGCCGAGGATGCGGATGTGGAACTTGCCGATCTGATCGAAACTGAGGCCGATCCGCACCATAAGCCAGAGCCGCGGACGGTTTATATGCTCGCGGGCTTTTTCGACCTGCCCTCGGAGAACCTGGAGCAGATTGCTGGCCTGACGCCGGTGAAAGACGTGCGACTAGTCGAAGAGGGCGTTCGCTTTGCGGCAAGATCAGAGTCTATCGCCACCCTCAGTGACGAGCAGCGTGCTGCGCTTGAGGCCTATGTGGCTGTGCTGAGCGAGAAACCCACGTAAGGAGTAACCTTTGGCCCGTAATCGCTTTCTCTCTGCTAAAACCGCAGCTGACATCGATCAACGGGTCGAACGCGTCCTGCGGGGGCTCGGAAACCCTGAGCCCCCACTTAAACTTGAGGAGGTCCGCGAACTCCTGAAACTCGATGTGGGCTTCTACACCGCTGACGATCCGAGCATCGCGCGCCAAACGATTAGCCGCATCCGCGTTGCAACCATCCAAGTCTTCAAGCGCCCTTCTCTCCTCAAAGAGGCAATCGAAGCGCTTTCGCTCAAAGCCCTCTACATACCGGATCAGAAGCGCATCTTGCTCGATGCAGCCCTCCCGATCCTTAAGCACCGGTGGAACGAAGCGCATGAGGTCGGTCATTCGCTCCTCCCATGGCACGCCGGGATGATGTTCGGCGATAACAGCACGACCCTGTCGCAGCATTGTCATGAACATATTGAAGCCGAAGCAAACTTTGCAGCCGGACGTATGCTGTTCCTTCGAGACCGATTTGATATCGAGGCGCGGGATTCCGCCCTTTGCATTGATACCATTCGCAGCATGAAAGGTTATTTTGGGAACACCCTTTCCACCACTCTCTACCGGTTTGTCGAAACGGCGGGCCAAGATACGCCACTGGTCGGCATGATGTCCTGCCATCCACATCCGGAGCGTCGCCCATCCGATATCCAGTCAAAAGAAGCCGTTCGCCATTTCATTCGGTCGCCAGCGTTTGGCCAGCAATTTAGCGCCATCACGGAGACGGATTTATTCACGGCGATCCAATCATACTGTGGTGCACAACGAGGCGGGCCCCTTGGCCAAGGCGCCTTGATCTTGGAGGACGATAACGGCGACCGCCATCGCTTTGTCTTCGAGACGTTCTTTAATCGCTATGAGGCGCTTACCCTTGGCGTGTATGACGCGGCACAGCCCGCCTTACATCAAGTCAGCACCTTCTAGCGGTTCCTGTCACCTTGCAGATACCAATATGGTGTCATCTTGATATCAGCAATGCCACCGTTCGATAGTAGGACAGCACCTCACCGCGAAAAGCGGACCCAAGCTTCTGCTTGCGCGCCTGAACTTATGCGGTAGATGCCCCTGCATCAGTTCAGGTAACCCTGATGGAGATCCGGCTTGTACACGCGGGTGAGATCGAACCGAAAAGTGCAGACGAGCCGTGCGGTCGAACTCTACTACTCACACGCCGACAATAGATCGTTCTTGCAATATGGAGCTCCTGGCGGTCCTCATCTAGATTCTTGCATGAAGCTGCTTCGCAGCATCCGCCGCCAAGCGGATGTCCGCTACGGGCCGACAGTGACGCCGCCGCATGGGCGATCAGGCGCTTGGCCCGGCGGCGCAGCGAAGGTCGGGAAGGAGCCCATAGTTCCAGATGCTGCGCAGAATACGAATGACAGCTTTCCTGGTCTGCTTAGTTCGCCAGCAATCGGGCGAGGCGCGCAGCATTTGCTGGATTTTCGCCCAATCTACGCGCGGCATGCGGCCACCAGTCTCGGCCAAATGGAACATACAAACGCACACGTTCCCCTTTTTCGGAAACGCGCTTGGCTACATCTTCACGAACACCCAACAGCATCTCAAATTCGTATGATCCAGGCTCCCAGCCATTGCGCCGCGCTTGCGCGATCGCAAAGTCATGAAGGCGCGTATCATGGGTTGCAATGATGGGGTAGAAACCGGCCTCCTTCGCCGTTTGTGACAACATCATCTCAATCAGTTTTCGGGAGTTACCCTTGATTTCTTCGGTGCTTTGAAACGCAAGTTCTGCACCCGCAGCAAACGCCCCTTTTACCAGTCGCACCCGGCTCCCCCGCGCGATCTGCGCCGCAAGATCGCCCTTCGTGCGGTAAAGATAGGATTGCAGCGTTAGGGCAACAGGAAACCCTTCATCCTGAAGCTGGTTGTGAATGGCAATGGTTGGGTCGTTGAGCGAGGCATCTTCCATATCAAACATAAGGCAGTTCACGCCTACAGTTTTGTTGCCGATGGCATCCTTGATTGTCTGCGCAATCCGGTGGGCACGATCTTCAACAAGCGCAGGGTCGATATGGTGTCCAATTTGCGTCGGGTCGACAGATACATGAATATCGAGCGCGCTATCTCGAAGCGCTTCGGCGACCTTGATTTTACTCTCGACATTCAGCTCAACCAAATCGAGCGTATCAACATACTCACCCATGTAAAACAGAGAGCTTCGGACGCCGTGGTCTTGGAGCAATGAGAGGGCGCGCTCTACGCCGCGGGCTTCGTGCTCACCGGCAACATACTTGCCTCGCAAAAACGACCGTTTTTCGGATACCTTGAGAAGCCCGCTTAAAGCGGGCTTCTCTATCTATAGATATGTCCTAAAACTATATCTTGAAACAAAACGCCCCAAAAGCTAAGATCGCATCAAGTTTCGAGACACTTCGGTCCGCTCATGCCATCTTTCTCACCCGATTTCCTGAACCACCTGTCCGTGCCGCCGCATCTCGTGCGGACCATCCGCGCGATCGGGGAGCACAAGGGGCGGCAAGACCTCTATCGACTGCAAGCACCTGAAAAGCTCGAGAACCTTCGGCAGGTTGCCGTCATCCAGAGCGTGGAATCTTCGAACCGCATCGAGGGCGTCACCGCGCCGCCGGAACGGCTGAAAGCGTTGCTGGCCGAGAAGACCACCCCCCAGGATCGATCCGAGGGAGAGATTGCCGGTTACCGCGACGTGCTGGCGACCATCCATGGTGCGGCAATGGACATCCCGTTCACGGATGCCGTCGTGCTGCAGCTGCATCGCGATCTGATGAAGTACAGCACTCAGCCGGGCGGCGCCTGGAAGGCCGCGCCGAATGAAATCGAGGAAGTGCGTCCGGACGGAACGCGGTTCATCCGCTTCGACCCTACGGCACCGCATCTGACGCCGACCGCCATGGCCGATCTGCACCGGGAATTCGCCGCGGCACTCAAGTCGGGGGAGCATGATCCGCTGATCCTGGTCCCGCTCTATGTGCTGGACTTCCTGTGCATTCACCCGTTTACGGACGGCAACGGTCGAATGGCGCGGCTCCTGTCCGCGCTCGCTCTGTACCAGCAAGGCTATGACGTCGCCCGATACATCAGCCTCGAACGCCTGATCGAGACGACCAAAGAAGGCTATTACGACACGCTCTATCGTGCTTCGCAGGGCTGGCACGAGGACGGCCACGATCCGATGCCATGGATCGACTACTGGCTCGGTATCCTGCTTGGCGCCTATCGGGAAATGGAGAGCCGGGTCGGGGAACTGACCACGGATCAGGGCACCAAGGCCGACATCGTGGTTGCGGCTGTGGACCGGATGCTCGGTGACTTCAGTATCTCCGAGCTGCAGGCGGCCTGTCCCTCGGTCAGTCGCATCTGGATCAAGAACGTTCTGGACGAACTCAAGCGTGACGGCCGACTTGAAGTGGTTGGCAGGGGCAGGGGATCGAAGTGGCGCAAAGTCTTGGAACAGCATAGCGAGCGTCATAATGGCATATAATTACCGACATCATATACCAATAAATGCTGGGCTATGCCATTCCGCAGCCGAGGGCGGGTCATGCTGATCGGTTACGCCCGTGTCTCAACCCAGGACCAGAAGCCCGAGCTTCAGCTTGATGCGCTGACCGCTACTGGCTGTGAGAAGGTGTTCGAGGAGAAGGCCTCCGGTGCACAGCGCGATCGGCCCCAGCTGCAGGCGGCGCTGGACTACATGCGCGATGGCGACACGCTGGTGGTCTGGAAGCTGGACCGCCTGGCGCGCTCGATCAAACAGTTGATCGAGACCGTCGAGATGCTTGAGGGCAGGGGGATCGGATTCCGCTCGATCACCGAGGCAATCGACACCACCACCTCCGGCGGACGTCTCGTCTTTCACATCTTTGCAGCCTTGGCCGAGTTCGAACGATCGATCATCCGGGAGCGCACCATGGCCGGTCTGGCATCGGCCCGCGCGCGTGGACGGCTGGGCGGACGACCGGCAGCCTTGTCCAATGAGGATCTGGCACATGCACGGGCCTTGCTGGCCGATCCGGAGATCACGGTGCATCAGGTTGCGAAGCGGCTTGGCGTGGCGCCGTCCACGCTCTACCGGCATCTGCCGGGCGGGCGCAGCCAGGTTGCAGGAGACCCGTGATGCTGTTCGCCTGTTCCCTTGAAGCCCGATTGCCGACAGCGAACCTCGCGCGGGCCTATCGTATCGTCGTCTCGGAAGACCTATTCGGGCAATACACGGTCGATGTCACCTTCGGGCGGATCGGGACCAATGGCACTGCGAAGCGGTACACGGTCACCGAGATCGCGGCGGTGCGGGCCAAGCTGCGTCAGCTGCTGAACGCCGCGCTGTCTGGGCGTAGCCCTGCGAGGTAGCAGCCGTGGCATGAGCCGGGAGAGTACGTCCCGGCCCAATAATGATTGACAGACAAGCGCCCAAAAAGAGAAAGCCCCGCGTCTGCGGGGCTTTCTAAGAATGCAACCAGTTCCCAAAACCGACTGAGGCCGATCTTATTTATGCGGTTTGGCATTTTGCGATGCGCTGTAAGCACCGGCTCTGTGGCTTCGCATATAATTACCAAATTCCGCTAACCCTGTAGCTTCAGGTTCAGGTTTCGCGTTCCCTCTGATAGCCCAGCCGCCTTCAGTGCGGATCACTCGACCCCGCCCATCTAAAAAAGTAACCTTCTTTTTGTTTATATCCATAATTCTCCCCTTTGATACGAATATACCAAATCTGCTTCTTAATGTATCCCCATCGATGATATAGACTTCAGCGACCGCAATAGGCTTCTGGATAAAACAGAACAGCGGCCTCAACAGGGCAAAGGCAAGCACCTTTGTAAAATCCATCACCAAATTCCCTCAGCACTTTCCATAAGATAAGTTATCAAGATTTTGTTCTGCATCCTTTAAACATGGTTTTTCGGAGCATTTTTAAAAATCGTTATTTCGGTTATGGGGGTCACTGCATAAAAGTGACAGTATTGTCCGGCTCGTGCGAACGAACGGAGAACTTATGCGGCGTCCTGTAAATCTTGTTTCCGAAGTGGCCTGAGGCGATCTGGGCTGAGTGGTGGGTTCATGTTCCACAGGTAGTCGCCAGTCAATCCGACATGTGCCCAGCCAAGCGGCGCGATGTGTTTGATGATTTCATTTGGGACGACGACGCCGTTTTTCTTCAGATCACGGATTGAGGCTTCCAGATATTTGGTGTTCCACAGGATGATTGCGGCAACCAGGAAGTTGAGGCCCGACGCCTTGTGGATCTGATGCTCGTAGCTGCGATCGCGCATTTCACCGAGTTGGTTGAAGAAGACCCCGCGAGCAAGAGCGTTTCGAGCTTCCCCTCTGGCCAGACTTGCGCTGGTTCTTTTCCGCAATTCCAGGCTGCGCATCCATTCCAGTGCAAAGAGGGTCCGCTCCAATCGCCGCAATTCGCGCAAGGCAATTGCGAGTCCGTTTTGCCTGGGATATGCGGACAAGCTTTTCAAGATCGCCGAAGCGGTGGTGGTTCCGGCCTTGATGGAGGTCGCGAGCCTGAGGAATTCGGGCCAGTTGTCAACAATGTGACCTGCTTTGATGGAACGGTGTCATGATGGCCGGGGGTTCCATGCCGGGCAGGAGATACAATTTGCGATTCTTGAAGTTTCGCAAGCGTGGCGCGAAGCGGAACCCCAAGAGGTAGCACAGGGCAAAGACGTGATCCGTCGCGCCGCCAGTATCCACATGATGCTCCTCGATTGCGACGCCTGATTGGTGGCGAAGCAGACCATCCAATACGAAAGGCGCTTCGCTTTCGGTGGCGGTGATGACCGTCGAGTGGAACGGGCTGAACTGATCGGAGATATGGGTGTAGAACTTGAGACCCGGGGTGCGCCCGTATTTTGCGTTGATATCTGCAGAGGCCTCACCGCGGCCACCGGCCCGGAAGAACTGCCCATCTGAGGATGACGTCACGCCATCCCCCCAGAGTTTGGCCAGCGGGAGCTCGCGTTGCATGTCGACCAGACTGGCCAAGGCCTCCGCATATGTTTCCTCGCGCAAATGCCAGTCGTGCGCCCACGCGATCTGCCGAGCGGACAGATTATGGGTTGCAGCGGCCATACGGGACACACTCAGATTGACCCCATCGGCCAGGACATCGGCGAACAGCGCCTTTTGATCTTCCGCCGGTCTGCCGGAGCGATAATGGGTGAAGCACTTCGCAAATCCGGTCCAGGCGTTCACCTCAATCAGCAGGTCGGGGATCTTGATTTGTGGCAATTGCCCATAAACCAGTCGGCTCATGGTAGTGGCGGCGTCGGGTGTTTCGTCCTTGACCGGGGTGATGCTCAAATTCCCATCACGAATGGCGACATCCGGCAGCGTTCCCGCTTCGGCCCGAGCCGCGACAATGGCCATGGCCTCCTCGATCTGCTGTTGCCGCTCTGCGAGATAGGTTTCTGCATCCGCCGCGGCGGCGATCGGCAACGATCCCTCGGTACGCAAGATCTCGAAGGTGGCCTTGGGGATGAGCCGATCATCGAAGTTACGGCGCTGCCGGCTTCCTTCGACCCAGACATCCCCTGCCCGAAGCCGATCGCGCAATTCGAAGTAGACGCAGAGCTCGTATGCGCGCCGGTTGACCTCCCCCGGTGCCGGAAAGACAAATGGCCGCCACACCTTTCGAATGAACCCGGTCGGCGGGTTGTCCGGCAGGCTGCGCTTGTTCGCCTCATACATAACGCGCAAAAGATCCACCGCGCGCAGGAGGCTGGCAGCGCTGGCCGCCCCTTTGAAGCTGAAACCTCTTAATATCATGGGCGCAAACTGGCGAGCGGTCTGATATTTTCCGATGAGCTCCGAGTATTTATCGGGCTTCCCGTCTCCCAGGGCGGTTTCAATTGCGGCTGTCGCACTCTCGATCTCATCCCAATTGGCCGTGTCCAGCATTCCGTTGAGATCGCCGGTTTGCAGGCGCGCCGTCAGTGCCTCACGGCAGAAGGCTTTGAGAGACTGCAAGGGGCGGATGATGTCCATCAGGAGCTGGGACGCCTTGTCAGAGCTTTGTTGTTCCGCCTTTCGAAAGCTGCGGCCCAGCAATTTATCGAACATATCCAGTGCAAGGTCGGTGAGCTGTTCTTCCAGCCGCAAACAGGCGGCCGACAAAACCGCCCATAGCCGGGGCAAGGTCATACGCCGCAGGTTTTGCACCGTGATCCGCAAGCCTTCCCCGGCCAGACCATCGAGCGCCGATGTCGAGATGTTCTGACGCAAACTGGTGGGTAGACCAATTGCTCGAACCACCATCAGGCGCTCCAGTACGGCCTTGATGGATTTGGCGGACGCCGATTTGGGCGCCGCTTTCAACCAGCTGAGCGTCGACACCTCGCCCGTTTCAGGTGGCGCAATCAATGCACGCAGGGCGTCGTGGTGATCCGGCTGCAGGTCCCGGGTCAGAGCGGAAATCCTGACATTTTCCGCACGCCGGATCGCGTGCCTGACAATCAGTTCAACGGTACGTCGCGCCGGGACCAGGATACGCCGGCGCCTCAGTTCTTCAATCAACGAGATCGCCAAAGGCTCGGCCCGCGGGTCTTCTCCGGCAGATGGTGTCAGCCAATGAACAAGTTCCCGCACGAGGGATATTGTGAAGGCCTGATATCCGAACCGGACCGTGATTTGCGCGATATGTTCGCGTCGCGTCTGCGGGCACCGATCATAGACCGCCAGATCGGAAGCGCTGGCATCAACCTGATCTGCAAGAAAGGCCAGCATCACGTCGTTGGGTTGTTCTCCAACCTCACGAACCCGTCCGGGATGGCGCATGTAAGTCAATGATACGGCATAGCCCAGACGGGCGGCAGCGGTTCGTTTTCTGGCGACCGCCTCGATCTCATCCGGCGTGAGCGTACAGTACATTGCAACCTCTCGATCCTCCGAGGGCGGCGCCATCAATCGAGACCAAAAACTTGCCGTCAATATTTGTCGCCGTGCCATGAAATACCCTTCTCACATGCATGTCCGTGAAACGCTGTATTTCAAGAGGGACGCGACACTCGGGGCCGGTAATCACCCTCAGCGCGAAGCTTCGCATAGTGTAGCATCTCGCGGATTGGCATTCCGGTCGTTTTTCGGAGACGGGGGGATTGCCCTCGGCCGACAACCAGGTTGTAGGGAACGGACAGCTAGAGAGGCCCCGACCGCACTCTCGCTGTATGCTGCGCCAATATCGAAACCAGATTGTGGACGCTTTCGTGCAATTTCTCGATTCCCTCCGGCTGGTAGCCATTGGAAATCGTTCCAGGCACATGCGCAGCCTTTTCGCGCATGGCCTTGCTCGGTCAGGCCGATCAGGACCCGCCTCTCGTCGCTGGGATCGCGCGTGCGGGTTACGATGCCGGATGCCTCCATTCGTTTCAGAAGGGGCGCCAAGGTTCCACTGTCGAGATAGAGGGGTCTGGTCCGGTAGGGGCAGGATAGTACGTTAAGCACTCATCAGTGACGATTTCAGCTTCTAGAGTTGGAATGTAGCGTCAAACTCTCTCTGTCCTGCCTTCGTGAAACGCACAATCCGGTTTTCTGGAATACGTTTTGCCCAGCTCAGGTTTTCCATCTGAGTGAGCAGCGCACGACCAAGGCTACCTGCAAGGTGTGATCGGCGCTCACTCCAATCCAGGCACTCCCGGCAAAGGGGAGATTTCTTCGCCGTGAGCGCATTCAGATCAATTCCAAAATCGCGGACAAAGCTCGCTCCCGTTTTCGTCAAAGTAAGGCCATCAGCGCTGATGTCGAGGAAACCCTGGCGCAGAAAGCTGTCATACATCTGTATGCCCATATGGCCTGCGAGGTGGTTGTAGCACACGCGCGCCTTCCGAAGTTCTTCATCACGTGGCCCTGTTCGGGTGCGCAAATGTCCTGATCCGGCAGCCAGCCCCATCAGGGCTTCGAGAACATAGGCCACCTCATCATCCGCTAGAGAAAAGTATTTATGGCGTCCTTGTTTGCGCGGCATCAGCAGGCCGCCTTCGTCTAGCTTTGCCAGATGCGAGCTGGCGGTTTGTAGGGTAATGCCCGCTTCCTGAGACAATTCTGTTGCCGTCAGGGCTTTACCGCTCATCAACGCTGTCAGCATGTTCGCACGGGCGGGATCACCGATCAGCGCGGCGATGCGGGCTATATCTGGGCCATCTTTCATAGTTCGACCGTAGTCGAAGCATTTCAGACAGGCAATGCGTTAGATTTGAGGCAAATCATAAATGAGGACCACCATGCTGACCTGTGTCATCCGTTATCACATTGATCCAACGAAAAAAGAGCAGTTTGAACAATATGCCCGCAACTGGGGCCAAGCTATCCCGGGGTGTGGCGCAGATCTGGTTGGGTATTACGCACCGCACGAAGGGTCGAGCACGCTGGCTTATGGGATCTACAACATCCCATCACTGGCCGAATACGAAGCCTACCGCACACGGTTAGCAGATGATCCACTTGGCAAGGAAAACTATGAATTTGCTCAGAAAGAGAAATTTCTGCTGCGCGAAGACAGGACGTTTCTTAAATTGGCGTCTGCCCCGCATGGGGCGCAGAAATGATCGCCGTCATATTCGAAGTGGAACCAGCACCAGGACAGCGGCAAAGGTATCTTGATATTGCGGCTGAGCTGCGCCCGCTTCTGGACGAAATCGACGGCTTTATCTCTATCGAACGGTTCCAGTCCCTGACCCATGCAGGGCGCATTTTATCGCTGTCCTTTTGGCGCGACGAGGAGGCGATTGCCGAGTGGCGAAGGCTGGAACAGCATCGCTTTGCACAATCAGAGGGGCGCTCAGGGGTGTTTCAGAACTATCGACTGCGGGTGGCTAAAGTTGCGCGTGACTACGGCCTTTTAGAGCGCGATCAGGCTCCTACGGATTCCGTTCAGCATCATACTATTGAAAGGGTGGCAAAATGAATGAAGCCATGTTCACGATCTTTGCGGCCTGGGCCGCACTCGCCGCCGCCGCAATTTCTCCCGGTCCCAATATGGTCGCCGTTGCCTCACGCGGTCTTGGTTCGGGGAGAGGGTCGGCCTTGCTGGTTGCCTTTGGCATCGCGCTTGGAGGGTTTGGCTGGGCGATGCTGACCGCATTGGGATTTGGAACTCTGTTCGAAAAGTTTCCTGTATTAATTAGAGTTCTAGGAGTGGTTGGTGGACTGTATCTGGGCTGGCTTGGCTACAAGGGATGGCGTGCGGCTGTAACAGGCGCTCCCGGTGAAATTACCCCTCAGAAAGGGGAAGGCACTTGGCGAGATGTTCGGTACGGGCTTGTGGTAACAGCGACAAATCCAAAAGTTGCCCTGCTATGGGCATCACTTTCCACTTTCGTCGGCAGTCAAACGACTTCCTTGCCATTGCTGATTTTGTTCGCCTGTGGTTCATCGGTCATCCTCTTCGCAATTTACGGCGGATATGGGCTGCTGTTTTCCGTGAGCGGCATCAGGCAACTGTATGCGCGTTTCCAGAAAGCCAGCGAAGCCGTATTTGGCACAATATTCGGCATGATTGGCATTGGGATGATCTTGCGCTCTGTCAGGGGAAGTTTGTGATGCCGCGATGAACGGTCGGACATGCACTAAGTTTGGTTTCTATTCAGAGTTCTGTAAACGGTTGGCCGTGACACGGAGAATACTTCAGCCAGATCGCTGATGGAGTAATCCCCGGTTGCGTGCATGCGGCAAAGTTCGCGCTGTTGCTTCTCAGATAGCTTGGGTTGTTTGCCGCGCAGTTTACCTTTGGCGCGCGCGATAGCCATGCCTTCACGAGTCCGCATGCGGATCAGATCGGCCTCGAACTCGGCAAAGGTGGCCAGGATATTGAAGAACATTTTGCCCATCGGATCGGACGGATCATAGACGGACGCACCGAGAGCCAGCTTCACTCCTTTGTTCTGGAGCTGGTCGGCTATGGCACGGGCATCTGGCACAGATCGGGCCAACCGGTCGAGCTTGGGTACGAGATGTTCTCGGGTCAAGGCGTACGCGATCTGAAAACATGGTTGGCACAGGAAGCGGAAACAGCGCGGTCCAGCTTGGATCTCGCTCGGCGGCTTGTAGAGCAATGCCGCCAGACTCAGATAATCCTGCCAGGTGTCTCTGTTGTCGAACGGCTTTGCGCAGATGCCCTAGTTGCCGCAGAACGGAAGATCGACAGCCGTATTGCGGAGCGGGTCAGTGAACCCATGCAAGCCCAACTGGATTCATTGCTGACGGAATTGGTCGATGAGCGGATCAGCCGGTTTGTCTGGCTGCGTCAGTTTGAGGTCGGACAGAATTCGGCCGGGGCCAGCCGCCTTCTGGATCGGCTGGAATTCTTGCAGGCGCTCGGAATTCCGACCGAAACTCTGGACAAGGTGCCCCCACATCGAATTGCCCAATTGCGCAAACAGGGTGAACGGTATTTTGCGGATGGGTTGCGGGACATGTCCAGTGATCGGCGGCTCGCCATTCTGGCGGTTTGTGTCGTGGAATGGCAGGCGGCCATCGCTGATGCCGTGGTCGAAACCCATGATCGGATCGTTGGGAAGACATGGCGCAATGCCAAGAGGTTGTGTGATACCCGCGTTGACGATGCAAAGGCTGCTGTCCAACAGACGTTGCGATCCTTCAGCGAGTTGGGAACCGCCTTACTCGCCGCACATAGCGATGGTGTATCCCTCGAAACCGCTGTTTCGGACACACCTGGATGGTCGGTCCTGGAGGAGCTGGTTGCAACGTCGGCGCAATTGACCAACACCATGGCAGCGGACCCACTTACTCATGTCGTGCAAGGACATCGCCGTTTCCGGCGCTATGCCCCACGCATGCTGAAAGCGCTAGACATAAAGGCCGCCCCGGTCGCTATTCCCTTGGTAAATGCCGTTGAGGCAATTGGTGGAAAAACAGACCAGGCAAAACCGACAGATTTTCTGCGCAAAAACTCGAAATGGCATCGACACCTTAAAGCTCAGCCGGAGGATGACCATCGCTTCTGGGAAGTTGCAGTGCTGTTTCATCTACGCGATGCTTTCCGTTCCGGAGACATCTGGCTGGGGCATTCAAAACGCTACGCTGATTTGAAGCAGGCCCTTGTGCCAATCTCAGCCGTTCCCGCCATCCCCAGATTAACAATGCCTCTTGATCCGGCTATTTGGCTTTCAGATCGAAAGGTGCGGATCACCGATGGCCTAAACCGTTTAGCGCGCGCTGCCAGGCACGGAGCCATCCCCGGCGGGTCTATCGAGAATGGCGCGCTCAAGATCGAGCGACTGACAACCGCCGTACCTGATGAGGCGGAAGAGCACGTCCTTGATCTCTATCGCCAACTTCCAGATATCCGCATCACCGATCTGCTTCTGGAAGTGGATGAGGTCACAGGATTCACAGACGCCTTCACCCATCTGCGGACAGGTGGGCCCTGCAAGGACAGGATTGGACTGCTGAATGTTCTGCTGGCGGAAGGGCTGAATCTCGGCCTGAGCAAGATGGACGAAGCCAGCAACACCCATGATTACCTCCAACTGTCACGCTTGTCTCGTTGGCACATCGAAAGTGATGCCATCAACCGGGCACTGGCGGCAGTCATTGATGCGCAATCCAGATTGCCGATGGCAAAGTTCTGGGGTGCAGGTGTCACCGCGTCCAGTGATGGTCAGTTCTTCCCGGCGGCTCGACAGGGCGAGGCGATGAACCTGATCAATGCAAAATACGGTAATGAGCCGGGGTTAAAAGCCTATACCCACGTATCCGACCAGTTCGGCCCATTCGCCACCCAGAACATTCCGGCTACGGTGAGCGAAGCGCCCTACATCCTCGACGGTTTGCTCATGAGTGAAACCGGCAAGCGGATCAAAGAGCAATATGCCGACACCGGTGGATTCACTGATCATGTCTTTGCCGTTTCTGTCCTGCTGGGCTATCGGTTCATCCCGCGTATCCGGGATCTGCCATCCAAGCGCTTGTATGTGTCCGATCCGTCAGCAACCCCCAACGAGCTGCGGGGCCTGATTGGCGGAAAAGTCCGCGAAAACCTGATTGCCCAGAATTGGCCAGACATTCTGCGTGCCGTCGCGACAATGGCGGCAGGGGTCATGCCTCCCAGCCAACTGCTGAAGAAGTTCGCATCGTACCCACGTCAGCATGAACTGGCGGTTGCTCTGCGGGAGATCGATCGCATCGAGCGCACCCTGTTTATTATCGAATGGTTGCTGGATACCGACATGCAGCGCCGCGCCCAGATCGGCCTGAACAAGGGGGAAGCCCATCACGCATTAAAGAAAGCTCTGCGCATTGGAAGGCAAGGTGAAATCCGGGACCGTACCGCTGAAGGTCAGCACTACAGGATGGCTGGCCTGAACCTACTGGCCGCGATCATCATTTACTGGAACACGGATCATCTCGGACACGCAGTTACTCATAGATTACAAGGCAGTTTAGATTGTCCACCAGAGCTTCTATCGCATATCTCGCCACTCGGATGGGCGCATATTCTTTTGACCGGCGAATACAGGTGGCCAAAGCGATAGCCCACCCAGCTTAACGTACTATCCTGCCCCCTACCGGATCAGACCCCTTTGTAGCGGCGCTTGTCATACTTGATGGGATAGGCGCGAGATTTGCGGCCTGGGATGCAAGGCTTGATGCCCTTTTCCTGCAGGGCGTCCCGGAACCAATCAGGCATCATAACCACGGTCGGCAAGCAGCCATTGCGCTCTGGGCAATTCGTCAAGCAGTGCCGCTGCGCCGATGTAGTCTGTGGTCATGAAGAAGCTGATCGGTCGGCCATTCGCATCCGTCACGGCATGAAGCTTGGTATTCATCCCGCCTTTGGTGCGGCCAATCAGGCGCCCAAGACCCTTTTTAACCCGCAGGCTTGATGCCGTACGGTGGGCCTTGAGATAGGTTGCGTCGATCATCACTGTCTTGCGATCCGCGCCCGCAGAAGCCAGGCCTTCCATCATCCGAACGAAAACACCCCGCTCGCTCCATCGCTTCCACCTGTTGTACAGCGTCTTATGCGGGCCATCTGTTCGTCGGTCAGCCAATATAAGTCACTCATAGTCAGTCTTCTTGAAGAGACTGAATCACACGAAGAATGCCACACCTGCATTCCAAATTTCGTCACATATGACGCCCCACGATGCGGAGATAGGGTAAAAGCGCTGTCTCGTTGATCTGAATCAATGCCCGCAACTTACAGTTGTATTTTTATGGGGTTGTTGACTAGTGTAATTCGGTCTGACGGCATAGCAACGGGAAGGATAATGTGATGAGCAAAACCAGAAAAACAACAACTAGCCCCCAGTCATTTACAGGCTTTTTTCCCCTGTTTGATATGGAGGCAGCCATTTGTGCCAATGAGCGATCACTGAAATCCGCCGTTGATATGCAAGAGCATTTTTTCAAACAGATCATCTCAATGAACCGTGAATACTACAAATTCATTGAGCGCCGTCTGGAGAAGGATCGTCAGGTGCTGAAGAGCCTTGGCAACTGCAACTGTCCCGGTGATGTCATGAAAGTATATGGGCAGTTCTTCGAGACGGCGGCCAAAAACTACTCTGATGAATTCAGCCGGATTGCCAGCCTGTACGAAAAACAGGTCGAGGAAGCCGTGGAGGACGTCAAACAGCAGGTTGACCAGACTACGATGGCGGCACTTTAATCTACCGGTGCTGCCTTCTAACATGCCTTAACAGTTTCCCATATCCACTAGCGGCGGCGCATTGATTAATGATGAAAAACCAATCGCGAAATGCGCCGGTCAGTCAGGTGCACCATCATCACAGCTTGCCACCGGTTACCGGTGACGAGGCTGTTGACGACATCGGTGATGCCTCATCCCTGACCGAGGTATCAGATCGCGCTCTGCGCGCGCTGATTGCACGCTATACCCTTGGCCTGTCTCCGGCGGCGATGCTTGATGCCTGGAGTGACTGGGCACTGCATCTGGCGGCAGCACCGGGCAAGCGTACCCGTCTGGTTGAAAAAGCGACCCGCAAGCTGGTCCGTTATCAGCAATATGCCCTGCATTGCGCACTGGCCGGGGCGGATGCCGGAAAATGTATTGAACCACTGGCACAGGATCGCCGGTTCGGCGCCGAGGCATGGCAACAGCGACCGTTCAACCTGATCTATCAGGCGTTTTTATTGCAACAGCAATGGTGGTGGAATGCCACCACCGGCGTGCGCGGCGTTTCCGCCGAGCATGAGCGTATGGTTGAATTCGGCGCGCGCCAGATGCTCGATGTTATCTCGCCCGCCAATTATATGCTGACCAATCCCGAGGTCTTGCAGCGCACCATGGAAACCGGCGGGCTCAATCTCTGGCAAGGGGCTCTCAACTGGTGGGAGGATGCCGCGCGTCTGGCAGCTGGGGAGAAGGCTGCTGCCCCGCAGGACAAGTATGTCGTCGGCCAGACACTGGCTGTAACGCCCGGCAAAGTGGTCTATCGTAACCACCTTATTGAACTGATCCAGTACAAGCCGACAACCGACAAGGTGCGACCGGAGCCGGTGCTGATTACCCCGGCCTGGATCATGAAGTACTACATTCTCGACCTCAGCCCGGAAAATTCGCTGGTTCGCTATCTGACCGCACAGGGTTTTACCGTCTTCATGATCTCCTGGCGCAATCCGGGCGCGGCGGAACGCGATCTCGGTATGGATGATTATCTCGCCATGGGGCCGATGGCGGCGCTGGATGCGGTGCAGGCCATTACCGGGTCGGATCGGGTACATGGTTGCGGCTATTGCATTGGTGGTACCCTGATGACGATTGCCGCTGCTGCCATGGCGCGGGACGGCGATGAGCGTCTGACCAGCCTGACCCTGTTTGCCGCCCAGTCGGATTTTACCGAGGCTGGCGAGTTGATGCTGTTCGTTTCGGAAAGCCAACTGAGCTTCCTCGAGGATATGATGTGGGAGCAGGGTTATCTCGATACCCAGCAGATGGCCGGGGCCTTCCAGATGCTGCGCTCCGCTGACCTGATCTGGTCCCGCAATACCCGCGAATACCTGATGGGCGAACGGGCGCAGCCGAATGATCTCATGGTCTGGAATGCGGATGCCACCCGTATGCCCTATCGGATGCATTCGGAATATCTGCGGCAGCTGTTTCTTGAGAACAGTCTCGCCGGTGGTCGTTTTCATGTTGGCGATGCCGCCATTGCCCTGTCGGATATCCGATTGCCGGTCTTCGCCGTCGGTACCGAGACCGATCACGTCGCCCCATGGCACTCGGTGTTCAAGGCTCACCTGCTGTTTGATGCCGATGTAACCTTTGTCCTGACCAGTGGCGGGCATAATGCTGGCATCGTCTCCGAGCCGGGCCACCCCCGACGCCATTACCGGATGCAGACGACAGGAGCGCATGAACCCTATCAGGACCATGATGAATGGCTGGAAACAGCGCCCTCATATGAGGGGTCATGGTGGCCCGCCTGGGCAGAATGGCTGGGCGATCATTCGGAAGTGCCAGCTGCGCCACCTGCCATGGGCGCGCCGGACAGGGGCTACCCGGTATTGCAGGATGCCCCGGGTAGCTACGTATTCCAGAAATAGCATTCGACAGGTGATGGGCTGGCGGGGCTAACAGTTCAAGCCATCAGATGCTGGCCGCTATCGACCGGGATCACGGTACCGGTAATGCGGCGTGCGGCATCGCTGACCAGAAATGCCGCCAATGCCCCGACATCGGCGATGTCCACCAGTTGCCGCTCCGGCACTGAAGCGGCGGCGCGTTCGAGCAACTGATCGAACCGGTCGATACCGCTTGCCGCCCGCGTCGCGATCGGGCCGGGTGAGATGGCATGGGCGCGGATACCCTTCGGCCCCAGCTCGGCGGCGATGTAACGGGTGGCACTTTCCAGCGCCGCCTTCACCGGTCCCATCAGATTGTAATGCTCGACCACCCGTTCGGAGCCATAGAAGGTGATGGTCAGCAGGCAGCCACCATTCGCCATCAGCGGTTCGGCCCGGCGCGCCATCTCGATAAAGGAGTGGCAGGAGACATCCATCGCCATACCGAAACCCTCCGCCGAACTGTCGACCACCCGGCCATGCAGATCATCCTTCGGTGCGAAAGCGATGGAGTGCAGCAGGAAGTCGAGCCCGCCCCATTCCTGTTCGATCCGGGCAAACAGGGCCTCGGTCTGCCCCGGTTCCCGCACATCGCAAGGGGCCATCCACTCGAAGCCGAGCCGTTCGGTCACCGGGTCGACAAACGGTTTTGCCTTCTCATTCAAATAGGTGCCAGCGAGGCGCGCGCCGCTGTCGCGGAATGCCTCGGCGCAGCCGGTGGCAATGCTATGCTCATTGGCGATGCCGATAACGAGGCCGCGCTTGCCGGTGAGGTCCATCAGGTTCTTCATGACTTGTTTTATTCCTGTTGCCGGAGGTGTTCGAGGGTGTGTAGTGCGATCATCCGTTCCTCATCGGTTGGCATGACGCGGATGGTCACCGGGCTGCCTTTGGTACTGATGATCTCCGCGCCTTGCCGGTTGGCCTCCGCATCCATCTGGAGGCCGAGCCAGCCCATGCGCGCGCAGGCCAGTCGCCGGATTTCAGGCGCATTCTCGCCAATCCCGGCAGTAAAGATCAGCCCGTCGATGCCACCGAGTGAAGCGACCAGTGCACCAGTCTCCCGCGCGATGCGGTAGCAGAACAGCTCAACCGCCTCGGCAGCGTTGGGATCACTGCTATCCAGCAGGCTGCGCATATCGCTGGAAATGCCGGAGACGCCGAGCAGACCCGACTGCTTGTACAGCAGTTCCTCAATCTCCTGCGGTGTCATCTGCTTGTGTTCGGCCAGATACAGCACCACGCCGGGATCGATGCTGCCGCAGCGCGTGCCCATCATCAATCCGTCCAGAGCGGTGAAACCCATGGTGGTATCAATACTGCGTCCATTCTGCATGGCGCACAGGCTGGCACCATTGCCGAGATGCGCGACGATTACCCGTCCGGCCGCCAGAGCCGGATCGACCTGTTGCAGGCGACGGTAGATATATTCGTATGAAATGCCGTGAAAGCCATAGCGTTGGATCCCCTCTGCCTGCAGTGCGCGCGGCAGGGCGAAGCGGGTAGCCACAGCGGGTTGCTGCCGGTGGAAGGCGGTATCGAAACAGGCGATCTGGCGCAGGTTCGGTCTGACCGCGGCCACGGCATTGATGGCCGCAATATTATGCGGCTGATGCAACGGAGCCAGAGGATTGAGAGCCGCCAGCTTCTCAACCACAGCAGGCATGATGGTTACCGGCATGGTGTAGATCGTGCCGCCATGCACGACCCGGTGACCGACACCGATCAGCAGGTCACCACCCAGATGATCCTCGACCCAGTCAAGCAGATCGCCGAGAAAATCCTCATGGGTGAGATCGGCATCGCCGTCCCAGTGTTTTTCAGTCACCTGATGACCGTCGCCATCCGTGGCAATCAGATGCGGTGCGGTGCCGATACCCTCGATCTTGCCATGGAACTGGCAGTCCAGTTCCTGGCCAGCCAGCTCGTACAGGGCGAATTTGATGCTGGAGGAACCGGCATTAAGGGTCAGGATCGCCTGTGGCACGGTTATGATACTCCGGGGGCCGCCTTGGTGTTGGCACGGCTCAGCAGGGTGGCAAGGGCGGCGGAGGCAAGACGGGTCTCGACACTGTCGGCCCGGCTGGTCAGCACGATCGGCACCCGTGCGCCCAGCACCACCCCGGCGGCATCGGCATCGGCGAGGAAGGTGAGCTGCTTGGCGACCATATTGCCGGCTTCCAGATCAGGTACCAGCAGGATATCCGCCCTGCCCGCTACCTCGGATGTAATCCCCTTCTCTTTTGCCGCCTTCTCGCTGACCGCATTGTCGAAGGCGAGCGGACCATCGAGCAAAGCACCGCTGATCTGGCCGCGATCCGCCATTTTGCACAGCGCGGCGGCGTCGAGCGTCGAGCGCATTTTGGGATTGACCGTCTCCACCGCGGCAAGGATGGCAACGCGCGGTGTCTCAATGCCGATCACATGGGCGACATCGATGGCGTTGCGGATGATGTCGGCCTTTTCCTCAAGCGTTGGATTGATGTTGATCGCGGCATCGGTGATCAACAGCGGGCGGTCGTAACCGGGTACGTCCATCAGATAACAATGGCTGAGCCGCCGTTCCGTGCGCAGTCCGGTATCACCGGCCAGCACCGCCGACATAAGCTCATCGGTATGCAACGAGCCTTTTATCAGCATCCTTACCTCACCCGCAGCGGCCATTGCTGCGGCACGCTCAGCGGCGGCATGGCTGTGGGGGGTGTCAATCAGACGGTAGGGCGAAATATCGATGCCGGCAGTATCGGCAGCTGCTTTTATCTTGCTTTCCGGGCCGATCAGAATGGGCGCGATGAACCCGGCCTCGGCGGCTTGCACCGCAGCTGACAGGGCGGTTGCATCACATGGATGGGCAATGGCGGCAGGGGCAGGATCGCCGCCTTTGGCCTGTACCAGCAGGGCGCGGTAGCGCGCATGGCTTGCCAACCGCACCTCGGGCAGGGCCATGCGCTGGCGCTTCACCTTCTCCGTGGGGGCGATCACCTTTGCCTCGCCGGTAATGACATCCTCGCCATGTTGGTTGGTGCAGCGACAGTCGAAGGTCAGGCAATGGCGCCTGTCATCCTTGGCAGTCACGGTGACAGAGGCGGTGATGGTGTCGCCGGGAACGACCGGTTTGCGGAAGCGTAGCCCCTGCTCCAGATAGATAGTACCGGGACCGGGCAATTCGGTACCGAACACAGCAGAAATCAGCCCGCTCCCCCACATGCCATGGGCAATAACCTTGTGAAAAATGTCCGTGGCAGCATATTCGGGATCAACATGCGCCGGATTGACGTCGCCAGTGACTACGGCAAAGAGCAGGATATCTTCCGGCGTCAGGGTGCGGGTCAAACAGGCGGTGTCGCCGATACCGATCTCGTCATAGGTCCGGTTTTCGATCATGGCTTTGGAATTCATGTGCGGCCTGCATAACGGAGCATATTCAATGTCTGTCTTAATTTCGGAGGATATTAGAAATAGAATTCAGAAGTCGTATAAACCAGAGGCTGGGGCCTACCTAATCTCAGAATGTTAAAGCTTCTGGGGGCGGGGTATCCTGAACGTGGCGATGAAATATAGTGCGGTGAGGGAATGGAATCTCAATACCTAATTCATCGAACCGGTTTTTGATGCGCCGCAACATTTCCCGCTTGATCATCCATTGCTTAAGCGGACGGGTCTTGATCAGCATCCGAATAACTACGGCTGAGTCCTCAAAGGAATTGACGCCCAGCATCTCCGGCTCACCGATGATCCATATGCCAAAGCGTGGCTCATGGCGCAATTCATCAGCTATTTGCATAAGTGCTGCGATAACAATGTCGACCTTCTCTTTATAGGCCACCCCTATATCCAACACAATGCATGACCAGCCATGAGTGAGGTTGCTAACGGTATTGATCTGGCCGTGGGGGATGAAGTGTGCTGTGCCCGCGAGATCGCGCAAGACAGTTATACGGAGGTTAACATCCTCGACAGTGCCGGAAATATCATTGATGCGGACAACGTTACCCACACGATACTGGTTTTCCGTCAAGATCATAAAACCAGAGAAATAGTCCTTGATCAGACTCTGGGCGCCAAAAGCTATGGCGATGGAAAAGACGGCCGCACTGCCCAGCAACACTCTCAGATCAACGCCGAATGATGAGAGCAGCATCAAACCCGCTAATAGTATCACGACGAGGGTAACACTGCTTTGCAGCACCCTGCTGACGGTTTCAATACGCTCTTCGCGTTCTTCACTGGAGCCATAACGATGCTTACCAATAAGGCCATTTAGCAGGCGCTTGGCAAAGTGCCGGGTCAAAATCCAAGCCAGAAGCAACACCATTCCTGCCAAGAGCAAACGGGGAGCATAATATATGAGCCATCGCTTTATATTGTAGGGTGCAACTGGACTATTGAGAAATTCCATGCGTTGCCTGGCATCAATGAGCCGCTCCTGGGCCTTGATAACTATCTGTTGCAAAGGGATGTGCAGGGGCTTATCCGTTTGCAATCGCTGTTCTAAAGTTTGCTGTATGGCCTGCTGTTCTGCCAAGTAGCTCTCTGTAGTGGTAACGAGTTGCTTTAATATGGGTAAATAAGCCTGAAACTCAGATTGCAGACCCTGATCCGTCGATTCAACAACCAACGCTTCTAATTGGCTGAATTGCTCCCGGAAACCTTCCAGAAACAACTGAGACTGAGTCACAGCATTACGAGTGATAAGCAGATCTCTTGCCATAAGTGAGGCAATAGTCTCCGCCAGTCGAAATTGCTCCTCAGCAGTTGCGAGTTCGTGCTCACGTTGGCTGACGCTGCGGACCGCCTCAGCTAATGCATGATCGAGAATAGGAGGCGCTGTGGTAACTGTTTCCGGAGCTTGTGGTTTGACCGGGGGAGCTGCCTGAGCCGGTTTGTCGGTGTGGATGGTTGAGGATATCGGGAGACTTCGTCCGAAGCTGATAAAGTCCAATGCCTGCTGCTCTGCAATGATGCGATCCTTGAGTAGAGTACTCTGCTGAGATGCATTCTGACGTCGGGCGAGCAGCATATCCAACCAGTCACGATAAAGCTTCCAGCCGAATAGGGTTGGGTTGTTGATCTCGGTTGCAGTTACGTGTCCGCGAGTTGTCGCAGCCTGATCCTGACGATTGAAGGCATTGGTAGTCTTCTCGATTATTTGTCCCAGTTCTTCGACCTGCTTCTGCAGATTGCGCAACCTGAAATTATCTTCATTAATGAGCTGCTGCAGCCGCAGCATGATTTCTGCATCTGTCTGTTGAAGTTGAATATGACTCTCTTTGGGGAACGTGTCGGCCTCCAGAGAGACTTGAGCATTTGCTTCTGTACCATCCAGTTGCGGCAATATCAGTGCGATGCAGAAATAAACAGCACGTAATAACATTCGGGAATATATGGCGGACATGTTCTTTCCAGTCCTTGATTTCATTAGAGAGCAATCTTCCCTACTCTGAGACAGCACCAAGGCAGAACTCCAGCATTCTGGTGGTCAACGCTTCCAGAGTATTATGGTGAGCACAGCCGAGGGCTTCCAGCTCAATAACGTCTCGCAGAATCCGGATGCCAAGCAGGAGTGCTGCTATCATGCTCGCCCGCACTTCCCCGTCGGTGTCAATCTGTCCGGCCAGTGGACCAATAACTTCTTCCAGAATAAATTGCCGTTGTACCGACAGCGCTGTAGCACTGGAAAGGGAATGGACCACTATGCGTAGTGGATCAATACTATCATTATTTGTATTTGCGGGTCGGAACACATCTTTTGTGAATTTTGTCACAAGATCGGAGGCGGAAGCCTGCGCTGTACGATCCAACGCAAAGGACAGGCGGAGTACTTCGGTGAAGAGCTTCTCTTTCGATCCAAAAGTGCGATGAACATAAGCAACATCAACGCCGACATCCTCGGCAATGTTGCGCAACCCAACCTGCTCGTATGATGCACTGGAAAAACACCTTTGGGCGGATTCAAGGATACGGTCGCGAGTGGTGAGTTTGTCACTTGCTTTTAATTCGGCCCGTGCCATTCAGATCCCCTCACCGCCGATTGCCTGATGCAGGGATTAAGACTAGGCTCCGCATAAAAGTCAACGACTGTTGACTTGGATCAAGGTACCGTGCGTATCTATGGCTACATTAGCGAAAGCAATATTTTATAACGGATGTTCATCGTGCTGGATAACAGATTGAAACGACCGATTATTATGGGGCTGTTACTGGCCCTGCTGCTGGGTGCGGCAATCTGGTATGGCGTGAAGCCCGCAACGCTCCCGCAGGGTTTCGCCAAGGGTAATGGCCGGATTGAAGCCGTCGAGATTGATGTGGCAACCAAAACCCCGGGACGTGTGCTCGAGATACTGGTCGATGAGGGCAGCTTCATCAGTGCAGGCCAAATTCTGGCACGGATGGATACAGCCGTTCTGACAGCCCAGCTACGGGAAGCAGAGGCCCAGTTCGAACAGGCAAAAATCGGCGTTGATACAGCCCAGAGCATGGTTGCCCAGCGGCTGGCCGAGAAAGAGGCTGCCAAGGCAGTTGTTGCCCAGCGTCAGGCGGAAGTGGATGCGGCATCCAAACGATTGGCGCGGACCGAACAGCTGACCGCCAAGGGAAATGCCTCCGTACAGCAGCTTGATGATGACCGGGCAGATACAGCCGGTCGGAAAGCGGCGTTCAGTGCTGCCATTGCCCAGGTCTCTGCTGTCGAGGCGGCGCTGGGCGCTGCCCGTGCGCAGGTAATTGCCGCCCGGTCAGCCGTTGCGGCAAGCAAGGCAACAATGGAGCGTATTCAGGCTGATATCGATGACAGCGCGTTGCGCTCCCCGCGTGATGGCCGCGTCCAGTATCGGGTCGCACAACCGGGCGAGGTGCTGAGCGCTGGCGGCGCAGTTCTCAACCTTGTCGACCTTTCGGATGTCTATATGACCTTCTTCCTGCCGACAGCAGAAGCAGGCAGGGTCGCCATCGGTGCCGAGGCGCATATTGTTCTGGATGCAGCGCCTGACTATGTCATTCCGGCCGAGATATCCCTAGTCTCCGATGTCGCACAGTTCACACCCAAGACGGTGGAAACAGCCGAGGAACGCCAGAAGCTCATGTTCCGCCTGAAGGCCCGGATCGACAAGACATTGCTGCAGCAATATCTCGAGCAGGTCAAAACCGGGCTGCCCGGCATGGTCTATGTCAAACTGGACCCGGATGCCGAATGGCCGGATGAACTGCAAATCAGGCTGCCGAAATGACTGCGGACCGGCCTGTGCAGGACCCTGTCATTCATCTGGATCGGCTGACACTGCGTTACGGTCAGACGCTGGCGCTTGATGATGTGTCGCTGGCGGTCAGTGCCGGTGGCATCCTCGGCCTGATCGGCCCGGATGGTGTTGGCAAATCAAGCCTGCTGGCGCTGATTGCCGGGGCCAGAAAACTGCAGGAGGGCAACCTCTCTGTCCTCGGCGGCGATATGCGCAGGCAGCAGCATCGTCAGGCCGTTTGTCCGCGCATTGCCTATATGCCGCAAGGATTGGGCAAGAACCTCTATCCGACCCTTTCGGTTTTCGAGAATATCGACTTCTTCGGACGCCTGTTCGGTCATGGCCGTGCCGAACGCGAGCGGCGGATAGCGGAACTGACCCGCAGCACCGGTCTGGAACGGTTTCTCGACCGCCCGGCGGGCAAGCTGTCCGGCGGCATGAAACAGAAACTGGGCTTGTGCTGTGCTTTGATTCACGACCCCGATCTGCTACTTCTGGATGAACCGACAACCGGGGTCGATCCGTTGTCGAGGAGGCAATTCTGGTCACTTGTCGACCAGATACGTGCCGACCGTCCGGGTATGACCGTGATTGTTGCCACCGCCTATATGGAGGAGGCCGCGGGATTTGATCGGCTTGTGGCCATGGATGCGGGGCGCATTCTGGCAAGCGGCACACCGGGCGAATTGCTGGCCCAGACCGGTGCGGAAAATCTTGAAGGAGCTTTTGTTGCACTGTTGCCGGCAGCAAAGCGTGCAGAGCATCGGGCCGTCGAAAAGCAGGCTTTTGTCAGTGCGGACGGTGCGGAACAGATTGCAATCGAAGCACAGGATCTGACGATAAGGTTTGGTGACTTTACCGCTGTCGATCATGTCAGTTTCCAGATCCGTCGGGGCGAGATATTCGGTTTTCTCGGCTCCAATGGCTGTGGCAAGACCACGACCATGAAAATGCTTACCGGCCTGTTGCAACCGAGCGAGGGCAAGGCCTGGCTGTTCGGTTCGGCGCTGGAGGCCAATGACATCGCGACCCGACGCCGTGTCGGTTACATGTCACAGGGCTTCTCGCTGTATAATGAACTGACCGTTCGCCAGAACCTCGAGCTTCATGCCCAGTTGTTCAAGGTGCCGGATCGGGAAATCGGGCCGCGCGTGATCGAGATGGCGCGCCGGTTTGATCTGGCAGCGGTCATGGAAAGCCTGCCAGCCTCACTGCCGCTCGGTATGCGTCAGCGCCTGTCTTTGGCCGTTGCCATGATCCATCGGCCGGAAATGCTGATTCTGGATGAGCCGACATCAGGGGTGGACCCTGTCGCACGCGACAACTTCTGGCGCATCCTGTTCGATCTGGCCCGCAATGACGGGGTCACCATCTTTATCTCGACCCATTTCATGAACGAGGCAGCGCGTTGCGACAGGATATCGCTGATGCACGCCGGACGCGTTCTGATTACCGGCGCACCCGATGACATTGCCGCTGATCGTGGCGAGGGCAATCTTGAGGAAGCCTTCATTGCATATCTTCAGGCGGCGCAATCCGTTATTGATGCGCCGCCCGATGACATACGCCGGACAACGCAGGATCACGATGAACCGGTAATTGATGCGCAAGCTGTCAACACCGACACCCGCTCTGGCTTCGAGTTCCCGAACATGCGGCGCCTGCTCAGCTATGCCCGGCGCGAAGGCCTCGAACTGCGCCGTGATCCGATCCGGCTGACGCTTGCACTGCTTGGCAGCGCTATCCTGATGCTGGTTATGGGCTATGGGTTGACCATGGATGTTGATGACTTGACCTTTGCCGTACTGGATCATGACCAGACCTCGGCAAGTCGGGACTATGCCCTGAATATTACGGGGTCGAGCTATTTCATCGAGAAAGCCCCGCTCACAAATTATGCCGATATCGACAGGCGGATGAAATCCGGGGAGCTGGGGCTGGCGATCGAGATACCGCCAGGATTTGCCCGGGATGTTGCCCGCGGTCGGCAGGTGGAAATCGGTGCCTGGATTGATGGCGCCATGCCACAGCGGGCTGAGACGATACGCGGCTATGTAGAGGGCATGCACCAGCAATGGCTGACGGCCAAGGCGCGGGAAGCTGGCTATGGCGATGCCCTTGGTGGTCTGGTGCGGATAGAGACCCGATACCGCTACAACCCCGATGTCAAAAGCCTGATTGCCATGGTTCCCGCGGTAATCCCGCTGTTGTTGCTGATGATACCAGCCATGTTGGCGGCACTCAGTGTGGTACGGGAAAAAGAACTCGGCTCGATCACCAACCTGTATGTGACACCGACCACCCGCCTCGAGTTCCTGCTCGGCAAACAGGCCCCGTATATCCTGCTCTCAATGGTCAGTTATCTGTTGTTGACGCTCATGGCCGTGACCCTGTTTGCGGTACCGCTCAAGGGTAGCTTCCTGACCTTGTCATTGGGGGCGCTGCTCTATGTGACGGCAGCGACATCCATGGGGTTGCTGATCTCGACATTCATGAAAAGCCAGATTGCTGCGATTTTCGGTACCGCCGTCCTGTCCCTACTGCCCGCCATCAGCTTTTCCGGCATGATCCACCCGGTTGCCTCATTGGATGGCTTTGGCCGTATTGTCGGCGAAGTCTACCCGACATCCTATTTTCTGATCATTGCCCGCGGTACCTTCTCAAAGGCGCTTGGTTTCTGGGATTTGCAGCTATCGCTTCTGGCGATTGCCGCGGCTGTGCCGGTGCTCCTCGGACTGGCGGCAATATTGTTGCAGAAACAGGAGGGATAAGCCGTGGCAATCAGCAATATCCTGCATCTTGGCATAAAGGAATTACGCAGCCTTATTCGCGATCCTGTCCTGCTGTTGCTAATCGTTTATGCGTTCAGCCTGTCAATCTATGCCGCCGCGAAAGCCATGCCGGACAGTCTGAATATGGCACCCATCGCCATTGTCGATGAGGATCGCTCCCCCTTGTCGGGGCGGATTGCGGCGGCCTTCTACCCGCCTTATTTTGCGCCACCGCCGATGATCTCACAGCGTGAGATGGACACACGGATGGATGCCGGTACCGATACTTTTGCGCTCAATATCCCACCCGATTTCCAGAGCGACATGCTGGCCGGACGGCAACCGGCAATCCTGCTCAACATTGATGCAACCCGCATGAGCCAGGCATTCACCGGCAATGGCTATATTCAGCAGATTGTCGCCGGTGAGGTGCTGGCATTTGCCAACCGTTATCGTGATATCCAGCAACTGCCGGTTGAGCTGACACTGCGCGTCCGTTTCAACCCGCAACTGGATCAAGCTTGGTTCGGGGCGATTATGGAAGTGATCAACAACGTCACAATGCTGGCGATTGTGCTGACCGGTGCTGCCCTGATCAGGGAGAAGGAGCATGGCACGGTCGAGCATCTGCTGGTGATGCCGGTGACACCGTTTGAGATCATGATCAGCAAGGTCTGGTCGATGGGACTGGTGGTTTTGATTGCCGCCGCATTCTCCTTGTTGTTTGTCGTCGGCGGGGCATTGTCGGTACCGATCCAAGGGTCGGTCATGCTGTTCCTGATCGGCACGGCCCTGCATCTTTTCGCCACGACTTCAATGGGCATTTTTCTCGGGACGGCGGCACGTTCAATGCCTCAATTCGGACTTCTGCTCATGCTGATCCTGTTGCCATTGCAGATGCTGTCCGGGGGCACCACACCGCGGGAAAGCATGCCGGGTTTTGTGCAGGACATAATGCTTGTTGCCCCGACCACGCATTTTGTTTCCCTGGCACAGGCCATACTATACCGAGGCGCGGGATTGGAGGTGGTCTGGCCCGAATTTCTGGCTTTGCTGATTATCGGTGGCGGGCTGTTTGCCCTGTCGCTCAATCGATTCCGCAAGGCTATTATTACCATGGCCTGATGTCAGTTAGTTAATTGCGCTCCCATCGACCACGTCTGACGTTGATTGTTCTGTCCAGACATTTGGCAAGCCTTTTGATAAGGAAACAACATTTGAGACACAGATCCTTTGTTAGTAATCTTGTCTGGCAATGATTTTGAAGTTATTCTGCAGTGGAAAGCATAATGCGTACTATGATTAATTTAAATTATCTCATGGCTGGAATAGTTATATGAAAAAGCTATACTACATTATGGTGTTTTGGGCAATTTTATGGAGCTTTCCCGTCTATGCTAATCAAGAAAATAAAAATCTCGAAAACAACATTCCAAAGGAAATAATTGAAGATAAAATGAAATTTTTTACCTTAACAGTTGAAAATGATTTATTTGGTGCCGGAACTGATCAAAACTATACAAGCGGAGTTCGCTTTAATTATTTTGACACATCATCCATTACACCGCTTTCTGCTCAAAAATTAGATTATATGTTGCCTTTTTTTCAGATAAATAATACCACGTCAGTGTATTATGCACTGGGACAGAATCTTTATACGCCGGATGATATCAAGGCACGAGTGCCAGATCCAAGTGACCGTCCATATGCCGGTTTTTTGTACGGGGCTCTTGGCATGACCACCTTGTCGGGTGATCATATTGATGATCTGGAAATAACCGTTGGTGTGATTGGTCCTTGGGCGCTTGGTGAAGAAACTCAAGAATTTGTTCATGATTTAGGAAATTTTGACGATCCTTCCGGCTGGAGCTATCAGTTGGAGAATGAGCCAGCCCTTAATCTGGCCTGGCAGCGGCAATGGCCGGAAGCCTATGCCAGTCATTTTGGCTCACTGTACTTTCGGGCCAGCCCACATGTAGGCGTCTCAATAGGCAATATATACACATATGCATCCAGTGGTCTCAGTTTACAGTTCACGCCTTTTGAAACGCGTTGGCAATCCAAGCCCTTGCGGGTACGACCAGCAATACCGGGCAATGGACTTTTTGCAGTGCCTGAAAATCACCTGTCCTGGTCAATTTTTGCTGGTGTAGAGGGACGGGCTGTAGCACGAAATATATTTCTGGATGGCAACACGTGGGAAGATGGCCCCTCAGTTAATAAAAAGCCGTTTGTTGCAGATGCCAATGTTGGAGTAAGCCTCTCCTATGGGAAAACGCAGGTTTCTTATACACTTAATTGGCGTTCTAAAGAATTTGACGGACAAGATGACCCATCTATATTCGGCGCTATTTCTGTCGGTTATAGATTCTAGGCATTGAGTTCTGGCATTTGATGATGTGGATTGAGTGTAAAACGTTTGGGTTCGGCTAACCATTTTTGCAGATGTATTCGCATGGCGTAAAGCCGATGATGTCTTGTGCCTGCGCGCGAAATTATAAGCGGTTATGAAACTGGCGAGGTACGTGCGCAGCTGATTATGGCTATCGTAATGATATCGCTCAGACCATCCCTCGAACATCGGCGCTTGCTGTACCGCAAGCTCGCCGCTTAACATCAGATCCCTATCACTATCTGATCCCGCTACGGCACATCGCCAACGCCTCCCATGTCTGCGGCACCACCTTCAATGTGGATGGCGGTTTCCTGACCGCTGGCCTGATGGGGTCTGATGCCGGGGAGTACAGAATCCTACGCTAAGCGCTGAGCACTCTTTTCCCATAGTCGCGTAGATTGCCGTTGGGATCGACATACCGGATCACGAAGCAGCACAGGGCCGAGCCGGTCCCCTGCCCCGTCTGCCGGTGCCGGTCGATCCGATCGATCAGCCGCGGCAGCGCCTGTTGTTCCTGCAAGGCGATGCGCTCCAGCATGAACCAGAACTCGGGCTCGAGCCGAAATCGACCGCTATTTTTAAGGCATAGACACTCGCGCCCGCCTTCAAATGGGCAACACCAGCGATATGGTGCAGCAGGGCGTTACTCCGCAGCCAGATCGAATGCTTTTGGGCAAAGGGCTTTCCAGGCGTCGTATTGGGACAGGAAGACCTTGCCGTTCAGGTGGCAGATCAGATGCGAAGTCTGCAGCTTGTCCATGACCGGCCCCTTCACCTCCGAGAGATGCAATCCGACATCGAGGTCTTTCAGGCGCTCATTGATCGCCTCAAGGCTTTCGAGGGCGGAGAAATCGATCTCGTTCACCGCCGAACACATCAGAATGACATGCTCGACCTCACAGCCCTCGGCGGTACGGTTCTGGATGATATCCTCAAGGAACCGGGCATTGACGAAATACAGGCTCTCATCCACGCGCAGCATCAGCAGGCGCGGATCGGTCTCGACCCGGTGCCGTTTGATATTGCGGAAATGCTGGGTGCCCGGCACCAGCCCGACCTCTGCCACATGGGGCCGTGAGGTCTTGTAGAGATGCAGCATGATCGACAGCAGGACACCGGCGGAGACCCCGATCTCGACCCCGAGGCACAGTGTCAGCAGGATCGTTGCCACCACGGCGGCGAAATCGGATTTGGAATAAACCCAGGTCTTTTTCAGGATCGAGAAATCCACGAGGCTGAGCACGGCCACGATGATGGTTGCCGCCAGCGTTGCCTTGGGCAGGAAATATACCAGCGGCGTCAGTGCCACGGCGGCGATGGCTAGCCCGACTGCCGTATAGGCACCGGCAGCCGGGGTTTCGGCACCGGCATCGAAATTGACCACCGAGCGGGCAAACCCGCCGGTCACCGGATAACCGCCGGTGAAGGCCGCGCCGATATTGGCGGCACCCAGGCCGATCAGCTCCTGATCCGGGTTGATGCGCTGGCGCTTCTTCGCCGCCAGCGTCTGGGCGACGGACACGGATTCCACAAAGCCGATAATCGAGATCAGGATCGCGGGCATGGCCAGTTGTTGAATGAGGTCATAGGACAGGCCCGGCATGGTGAAGGGCGGCAGGCTCTGCGGTACCTCGCCGACAATGGCAACACCCTTGTCGCCCAGCCCCCATTGCCACGCTGCTACGGTGGTGGCAACCACCGCCAGCACCGGCCCGGCCTTGGTGCACAAATCGGCCAGCTTCGGCCCGAGGCCGAGCTTGCGCAGCAATGGCTTCAGCCCCTTGCGTACCCAGAACAGGAATGCGGTCGCCAGCACACCGACCACGAGCGTCGTGGTGTTGATCTGGCCCAGATGGCTGAACAGGCTGCCCAGCATCTCGACGAGGTTATGGCCGTGCGCCTGTACCCCGAGGATGTGTTTCAGCTGGCTGGTCGCGATCAGGATACCGGAAGCCGTGATAAACCCGGCGATGACCGGATGGCTCAGGAAATTGGCGAGAAAGCCGAGCCGCAATATGCCGAGCGCCAGCAGAAAGCCACCGGAGAGCAGCGCCAGGGTCAGGGCGGCAATGACATAGCCTGCCGTTCCCTGCTCCGCCACCTGCCCGACCGCTGATGCGGTCAGCAGCGAGACCACAGCCACCGGCCCGACGGCAAGGGCGCGCGAGGTACCGAAAATCGAATACAGAATGATCGGTACGATGGAGGCATAAATCCCGGCCTCGGGCGGCAACCCGGCCAGCAGGGCATAGGCCAGCGATTGCGGGATCAGCATGATGGTCACGATAACCGCGGCCACCATATCGTTGGAAAACGCTTCCCGGTTATAGCGACGGCTCCAGTCAAGAACCGGAATGTAACGCCCAAGATTGCTCAACATGAATTTCTTGCTTTCAGATAAGGAAGGATGGGCGAAAGCGATCTGTCGCCCATCCCGTGATATGCGTTGGAAAATCCAGAGCCGGTTATTCTGCTGCCGGGGCGGGTCGCGTCACGGCAATCGGCTCCGGCTTGGCCAGCCATTCCTTGCCCCGCAACATGGCTTTCCAGTAGATCGGTGGCAGCATCTTTTCCTTCAGGAACCAGGCGGCGCGTGACGGTCTGGTGCCATCGAGTATGGCCTTCGGGAAACTCGGCTTGAGCACACCGCCATAGCCGAACTCCGCCAGCACGATCTTGCCCCGCTCGACGGTCAGCGGGCATGAGCCATAACCGTCATATTGCGCAACAGCCGAGCCACCGCGAATATCGGCGATGATGTTCTCCGCCACCGTCGGTGCCTGTTTGCGCGCTGCCGCCGCGGTCTTGGCATTCGGCGCATTCATGACATCGCCGAGGCTCCAGATATTGGCATAGGTCTTGTGGCGCAGGGTTGCCTGATCCACATCGACCCAGCCCGCCGCATCGGCCAGCGGTGACACCCGGATGAAGTCGGGCGCGGTCTGTGGCGGGCAGACATGGATCATGTCAAAATCCATGGTCACCGTAGTTGGCTCGGTATCCGGCTTTGCCACCTTGAAGGTCGCTTTCTTTGCCACCCCATCAATCGAGATCAGGTTGTGGAAAAAGTTGAGCGTCGCATCGTATTTCGCCACATACTCCATCAGTGCCGGGACGTAATCCTTCACCCCGAACAGCACGCCGCCGGCATTGTTGAACTGGATATCGATATTGTGCAGCACGCCGCGGCGGAACCAGGCATCACCGGAGAGATACATGGCCTTCTGCGGTGCCCCGGCACATTTGATCGGCATTGGCGGCTGAGTGAAGATCGCCCGCCCTTCCCGCATCTCGCTGACCAGCTCCCAGGTATAGGGCGCAAGGTCATAGCGGTAATTGGAGGTAACGCCGTTACGGCCGAGGGTTTCCTCGAGTCCCTCGATCGCGCCCCAATCGAGCTTGAGGCCCGGTGCCACGACCAAACGGTTGTATTTCACCACCCGGCAGCCATCGAGGATCACCGCATCATTATCGGGCTCAAAGGCCGCCACGGCTGCCTTGATCCATTTAACCCCGGTCGGGATCAGTGAGCCCATGGTCTTGGCCGTTTGCTGCGGCTCGAAGATACCGCCGCCAACCATGGTCCAGCCGGGCTGGTAATAATGAATATCCGCCGGATCAATGATGGCGATCTCGAGATCGGGGCTTCGCACCCGCAGGCTGGAGGCAACGGCAATACCACCGGCCCCGCCGCCGACAATCACGATGTCGTATTTCGCATCACCCACATCGGTCGGCGTCTTGCCGCCATTGGCAATCCGTCGGGCGACCCCGTTCATGTCGTAGCCAGCCCCTTTGGTCACCGCCAAAATATGAGCGATCGGCAGCTTGCGTGCCTGGCTCAGTGACCACAGGGTTGCCGAACGGGTACCGCTTCGGCAATAGGCGAGTGTCGGTGCCGGAAGCTCATCCAGCGCCTTGCCGAAATCCTCGGCATCCTCGTCGCGCACCATGCCGGATTTGATCGGAATGTAGCGGGTCTCGATGCCCGCAGCCTTGGCCGCTGCCTCGATCTCGTCAAATGTCGGCTGATCAGCACCCTCACCATCTGGTCGGTTACAGATGATCGAGCGAAAACCGCCTGCCTTTAACGCGGCAATGTCAGAGACACTGATTTGCGGGCTGACCGTAAGGTTGCCCGATATTTTCTTCAATTCCACGATGTTATTCCCTCTGTTTTTATTGCCCTTCTGACAATCAAAGCTGGTTGACCGGCACCTTCAGCATCGGGCGGCCATCATGATCCTTGGGCACCTGACCCGCGCGCATGTTCACCTGCAGTGACGGAATGATCAGTTTCGGCATGTCGAGCTGGGCATCGCGCTCGGTGCGGAACTTGACGAACTCTTCCTTGGTCTTGCCACCGCCCACATGGATGTTGTGGGCCTTCTCCTCACCGACCGTGGTTTCCCATTGGATGTCGCGACCATTCGGGCCGTAGTCGTGGCACATGAACAGGCGTGTTTCTTCCGGCAGGCTCAGAACCTTCTGAATGGAATCGTAGAGGGTGGCCGCATCACCGCCGGGGAAATCAGCACGGGCCGAACCGCCATCGGGCATGAACAGCGTATCGCCAACAAAGGCGGCATCGCCCATGACATGCACCATGCAGGCCGGGGTATGGCCGGGGGTATAGATGGCAAAGGCCTGCAGATTGCCGATCTTGTAGGTATCGCCATCCTCGAACAGCGCATCGAACTGGCTGCCATCACGCTGGAACTCGGTGCCCTCGTTGAACACCTTGCCGAAGGTGTCCTGCACAATCATGATTTTCGAGCCGATACCGATCTTGCCGCCGAGCTTTTGCTGGATATAGGGCGCAGCGCTCAGATGATCGGCATGAACATGGGTTTCGATAATCCATTCGAGCTTGAGACCACGGCTCTTGACCGCCTCGATCATGGCATCGGCATGGGTATAGGTAATGCGCCCCGCCGCATAGTTGATATCCATGACGCTGTCGACAATCGCACAGGCATCTGAGGTCGGGTCCTTGACGATATAGCTGATGGTATTCGTAGCCTCGTCAAAGAAGGCCTGAACATCGGGTTTTACAGAAGTATCAACTGGATAGGTTGTCATTGGACGTTTCCTCACGGTTTGTTTTTGGACAGGATTTTAGTCGTTGAAAGCTTGAGAACCGAGTGCCGGATAACCCGTGCCAGCAGCATCCCGGCGATCAGGGCAGCAACAAAAACCAGCACCTCGCTACGCCCGGTCCCAAGGGTCGGGAGCGCACCACCGGGACAGAACCCGGCAATGCCCCAGCCGATGCCAAAGACCAGCGAGCCAATAACCAGTGATGCAGTGATTCCGGTTGCCGAGGGCAGGTCGAATGAGTTGTCGAGCAGCGGTTTCGGGCGGCGCCAGGCCAGCCGGTAACCGATCACGGTAACAAGCAGTGCACCGGCCATGACCAAGGCCAGCGACGGGTCCCATGCCCCGGCAAGATCAAAGAAAGCCAGAACCTTGGCCGGGTTCGCCATGCCGGACACGGTGATGCCGAGACCAAACACCAGACCGATGAGATATGAGGCGACAAGCTTCACGGGAGACTTCATGACCCACCTCCCAGCACATGCCGGATGATGAAGACCGTCACCACCGCGCTTGCCATGAAACAGAGGGTAGCCACCAGCGAGCGTTTCGAAAACCGGGCGAGACCACAGACGCCGTGACCGGATGTGCAGCCGCTGCCATAGGTGACACCAAGCCCGACCAGCACGCCACCGATAACCAGCATCGGGGTACTGACCGGTACCTCGACCACCGGCATCTGGCCGGTCAGCAGGTAATAGACCGCAGGCGCGGAAACCATGCCCGCGAGCATGGCGGCCCGCCAGCAGAACTCGGCTCGTGATGTCGGCAAAATCGCATTACGCAAAATCCCGGTGGCGCCCAGAATGCGGCCCTGTACCAGCATCAGCAGCACAGCCGCCGCACCGATCAGCAGACCACCGGCAAATGATGCGATTGGTGTAAAATCAGTCCCCATAAACTCAGCACTCGCGACAGGTGCGCAGCCCAAGCAGGGAATAGATGGGGCAGATGCGGACACTGGCGACGATAATCATCACCAGCCCGACAGCCGCGGCACCATATTTGACCAATGGCTCTTCCACCACCGGCAGGCCGCTCAGAAACGCGAGCCAGAACAGGGCAAGGCCGAGTGCAAAGCGCAATGACCGATCAATCGTTCCGACATTGGTTTTCATGACTTTTCTCCCAAACAGGCATTTGAGCAGCAGATTACCGTCAGCCCCCTTGCCTGTCGGTGACCTTGTCACATACAGCGCAAAAAAAGCGTTTAGAGAAAAATCGTGTTTATTTTCAGCTAATTAAATAACGCCAAACGATCAGGCAGCGGCGGCGAGATTATCCAGCGCATCCCGATCAACCAGCGTGATCTGGCCTCGCGCCTGACGGATCCATTCCCGGCGCTGAAACTCGTTCAACTGTCTGGAGATAACCTCGCGGGCGGTACCGAGCTCGGTTGCCAGTTGCTGATGGGTGACCCGCAACTCATCCTGCCCGCATGACAGCGCCATAAGCCGGGCGGCGAGGCGCACATCGATACGACCGAAGGCCACCTCATCGATCACCCGGAACAGATTGGTGATCCGACCGGCATAGGCAGCGAAGACGAAGTCCCGAAATGCCGGTGCCGCAGAGACCAGATCGTTGAATACCTGCCGGGGAATGGCGACGGCCTTCACATCGGTTTCTGCAACCCCTTCGGCGGAATAGGCTTCCTGCGCCAACAGGCAGGCCGTGGTGAGCACGCAGCTCTCCCCCGCCTCGACCCGGTACAGAACGATTTCCCGCCCCCCTTCCGATGTCTGGGAAACCCGCACCGTGCCTTCGAGCAGCAGCAGCAGGTTATCGGGTATATTGCCGGGACCAAAAATCACCGTACCGGCGGGCACCGCCACCACCTGACTGCGACTGACCAGTATTCGCTGGATATCCTCCGGCAGGGATTGCAGCCCCTGAAAACGGTTGATCCAGACTGTTGTCTCACTCATGTCGCTGTTCCTGAATAGCCCGGTTCCGGCATGCCCGGCTGATGGTCGATGTGTCTGTTGCACATCTTGTGATTGCGCACATGACTATCGGTTTTTTTGATCTCTCACCAGCCCAATGTGACTTGGTTACAGACAGTCCGGCCCTGCCCGCTTTATCTGGCTCCATACCTCAACCAATGGAGATAATCATGAGCCTTCTGATTGGCAGCATTGTTCCGAATTTCGACGCCGACACCACAACCGGCAAGCTGAGTTTTCACGACTGGATCGGCGACAGCTGGGTCTTTTTCTTCAGCCACCCCGCCGATTTCACCCCGGTCTGCACCACCGAGATGGGCCGCACCGCCCAGCTCGCGGCAGAGTTTGCCGCCCGCAATGTCAAACCGCTTGGCCTCTCAACCGACACGGTTGAAGAGCACGAGAAATGGATACTAGATGTCAACGACACCCAGAACTGCACCCTGCAATTCCCGATCGTGGCCGATCCCGATCTGAATATCTCGAAACAGTTCGACATGATCCATCCGAACGAGAGCGAAACCGCTGCGGTCCGCTCGGTCTTCATTATTGACCCCAATAAGAAAATCCGCCTGACCATGACCTATCCCATGAGCGTCGGTCGGAACTTTGACGAGATTCTGCGGGTCATCGACGCCCTGCAAACCGGTGACAACAACGGTGTTGCCACCCCTGCCGACTGGCGTCCGGGTACTGCGGCAATCATTCCGCCATCCCTCAGCGATGAGGCGGCAAAGGAAAAGTTCCCGCAAGGCTGGGTCACCCATCGCCCGTATCTGCGGACTGTTGAGTTGGGCTGATCATTCCTGCGGCAGGATAGCGCGCTAAAGGTATGTTTTTAAATATTCCTTTAGCTCGCCACTATTCTATCTCGATTAGTAGATATCCGTTATTTAAGGGAGAGAAGCCGTGTTCGACGGTCTATCAGCAGAGCTACTGGCGCGGATTCAGTTTGCATTTACCGTGTCGTTCCACATCATTTTTCCAGCCTTTTCCATTGGCCTCGCCAGCTACCTTGCTGTGCTCAATGGGCTCTGGCTGTTGAAGCGTGATGCGGTTTACCTGAATCTCTTTAATTACTGGAAAAAGATATTCGCCGTGGCCTTCGGCATGGGGGTTGTGTCGGGTATCGTCATGTCCTATCAGTTCGGCACAAACTGGGCAGTTTTCGCTGATAAAACTGGCCCGATACTTGGACCACTGATGGCATACGAGGTGCTTTCAGCCTTTTTCCTGGAAGCTGGCTTTCTGGGCATCATGCTGTTTGGCCGCGATCGGGTTGGCGATAAGTTACATATGTTCGCCACGGCCATGGTCGCCTTTGGCACGCTGATGTCAGCGACCTGGATCTTGTCAGTTAATTCCTGGATGCAAACACCCGCTGGCTTCTCGATCAACGAGGTTGGGCAATTCGTTCCGGAGAATTGGTTTGAGATTGTTTTCAACCCATCCTTCCCCTATCGCCTGACCCATATGGTGCTGGCGGCCTATTTAACCACCGCCTTTGTAGTGTCCGCTGTGGGTGCGCTTCACCTGCTACGCAATGCACAAGACGCTGAAGCACGGCGTATGTTCTCAATGGCAATGTGGATGGCGGTGGTAGTCACCCCGCTACAGATCCTTGCCGGTGATATGCATGGCTTGAACACCCTAGAATACCAACCGGCCAAAGTAATGGCGATGGAAGGCCATTTCGACAGCCACCCTGATGGCGCGCCGCTGATCCTGTTTGGCTTGCCTAATGAGGCTGAGAAGCGGATTGATTACGCAATCGAAATACCGAAACTCAGCTCATTCATTCTAAAGCACGATTTCAATGCACCGCTGGATGGGCTCGACACCATCCCGGATGATGAGGAGCCACCGGTTGCGATTGTCTTCTGGAGTTTTCGCATCATGGTTGGCATCGGCTTTGCGATGCTGGGTGTCGGGCTGTGGAGCCTGTTGCGACGCCGTGGCGAAAGGCTCTATGAGGATCGCTGGCTGCAACGTATTTGCCTCGCCATGGGACCAAGTGGTTTTATCGCCGTACTTGCGGGCTGGGTAACCACCGAGGTCGGGCGTCAACCCTTTACCGTTTATGGCCTGTTGCGGACGAGCCAATCCCTAGCGCCCGTTGACGCACCGGCCGTTGCGACCTCACTGGTGGCATTCATCATCGTCTACTTTTTCGTCTTTGGCGCCGGTACTTACTACCTGCTTCGGATGATGAACAAATCGGCCACGACGAAGCGTCTTGGATTACGTGATGGCCCCATTCGGACCGCTGGTATTACACCTGCTCAACAAATTGATCTGACAAAGAAAACAGCGATGGCGGAGGGCTCCTCATGATCTTTGATCTGGCATTCATTTGGGCTGGCCTGATTGCCTTTGCCGTTCTGGTTTATGTGATACTCGACGGCTTTGATCTCGGCATTGGCATTCTCTTTCCATTCGGACGCTCCGAACGTGACCGCGATGTGATGATGAACTCGGTAGCGCCGGTATGGGATGGGAACGAAACCTGGCTGGTGCTGGGCGGTGGTGGCTTATTTGCCGTCTTTCCACTCGCCTACGCTATCATCATGCCCGCGCTCTATATGCCCATCATACTCATGCTCTTATCCCTCGTGTTTCGTGGTGTCTCCTTTGAATACCGTTGGCGCACCAAAAAATGGAAGGGTGTCTGGGATCTCGCCTTCTTTGGCGGCTCACTGATCGCAACCCTGTGCCAGGGTATTGCGCTGGGTGCCTTGGTCCAAGGCATTGAGGTGGAGAACCGAGCCTATGCCGGCGGTTGGTTTGACTGGTTAACCCCCTTCTCCTTACTTACTGGTGTTGCGCTCGTATTCGGCTACGCCCTGTTAGGCGCCACCTGGTTGGTTATGAAGACCGAAGGCGAACTACATATCCAAATGCGGCGCTATTCGTGGAGCCTTGGCATAGCGATGGTTGTTTTAATTGGCCTGGTCAGCTTAACTACGCCCTTACAGGATCCCGTCTATCTGGAGCGCTGGTTCAATCTGCCTGGCAGCCTTTGGACAATGATTGTCCCACTACTGCTGTTTATTGCGTTTTGGAAGCTATTCAGCGGCCTCAATGACCAGCGTGACGCGCAACCTTTCATCGCATCGCTCGCCCTGTTTGTGATCAGTTTCATCGGTATCGGTATCAGCTTTTATCCCATGATGGTGCCGCCAAGCCTGACGATCTGGCAGGTTGCAGCGCCGGATTCAAGCCTGGCTTTTGCGCTTGTTGGTGCCTTGATCTTATTGCCCATTATTCTGGGCTACACGGCCTATGCCTATTGGGTGTTCCGCGGCAAAGTCGATCCTGATGAGGGCTATCACTAATGACATCCGCGCCATCCTCATCAACTAAGAAACTCGCCTGGTTTATCGGGCTATGGCTGATCAGCGTAGGCCTTTTGGGCGTTGTTGCCCTCGTCATTCGCTATGTTTTAAATGGATAATAAATCATGAAACGCTCTGTTTTTGGCCTTCTGGCCAGCCTGTTTTTCGCCAACTTCGCGCAAGCACAAGAACCGTCTAACCTGCTCACCATTGTCTCCAGCCCAGAGCCACAGACGCAATTGATGAGCATGGTCTTAAGCATGCAATCATTACAGCAGGGCGCCAAAGTCGACATTCTGTTATGCGGCCCGGCGGGTGATTTGGCGTTAACAGCACCACCAGCTACCGCCACTCAACCGCAACAACCTAAGGGTATGTCGCCGCACGGCCTCATGAAAATCCTCATGGAAAAGGGCGCCACGGTCTCGGTTTGTGCGCTTTATCTGCCCAATAAGCCGGCGACAACTGAAGCGTTGTTGACCGGTATCGCAGTGGCCAAACCAGATGCGATGGCGAGACGAATTCTCGCCCCTAATACCAAGATTTTATCGTTCTAAGGAGTTGAACAATGGCGCTCAAAACACTTGCGATCTCGGCCCTTCTGGCTTGTGCAATCGCCTTCCCCGCAAACGCGGCGCCCGAGCCCGAAGACCCTGCGAAACAGACCTCATGGGGACTCTATCTTACCGCAGTTGAAGCCTATGAGATGAAGCAGGATCAGGGGGAGGAGGTTTTATTTGTTGATGTGCGTGAGCCCATTGAAATGATGTTTACCGGCTTTACCGATGTGGTTGATATCAATGTTCCTTATATGCTGGTTAACCCCAGCCAATGGAACAGCAAGCAAACCAAATTCTCTATGGAGAAAAACCCCGATTTTGCCGCTGGGATTTTGGCAGCATTAGAAGCAAACGGCCTAGATAAATCAGCGCCGGTCATCTTGATGTGCCGTTCTGGCGGAACCCGTGGCGCCCCTTCGGCCAACGCCCTTGAAGGCCTTGGGTTGGAACAAGTGTATGTTGTCGTTGATGGCTTTGAGGGTAGCACTTCAAAAGACAACCCAAACGGTCCATGGCGTTTGGTAAATGGCTGGAAAAATTCAGGCCTTCCCTGGAGCTATAACCTTAACGCTGGAAAAGTTTATCAACGACCGGTTACATTACCGCCATCGGGAGATTGATTTCCGTGATCGGTGGGCTTTTTTCATTATAGGAATGTCAAAAAGTGAAAACCCACGAAACATTCCCAAGAGCCATCAGCGAGATCCATTCGCGCCCCGCACTGCCTGTTACCGCGGGCAGTTTGGTAATGAATGCGGCGGTGCTAGTTGATGAAACCCGTGATAAGTCAACCGGGCTCCATGAAACAATTAGCTGGGCGCAGAATAATGGCTTCTCAAACGCTCATCAGACCGACCAGGAAGCCTTGCTCAGGCATGAGCATACGACCATTAAATGGGAGCGGCATACTGAGTTTATCAATATCACGGTGGTTGCCCCACTCACGGCAGAGGCTCAGACCAGGACATGGCTCAATGGTATCTTGACCGCACAGCGTGATGCCGGATCGCTTATATCGCAGTCGCGCTTTGATATCAGACCACTAGACGCTGATGCCGATATTTTTGCGGCTAAAGCTTTATCCGATGAATTACTTCACCACGCGTTACCGTCAGCGCAGGTCAAGATTTGGGTAAATAACAAAGCGCACATGATCCAAACCGCCTTGCAAAATGATGCCAATGATTTTGTGCGTTATCGCCTCGATGTGATTAACGCGCAGCCCGATCGCATCGGTCGCCTTGTTGGGGGTCTGCTCCGGCTGAGTGCAGGATCGTACGTTAAGCGGCCAGAACACGTTTCTCGTTTTCTCTGAGCTCGCCGTTTGGGCCAACGTATCGGTAGATTGTGACGGGTTCGACGGCCTTCAGCGCCTCGGCCAGGAACGGAGCCGCTGTGTCGCCGACCCAAATACCGAGGCGCTTGCGCGCTTCCTTGGTCCATCTGCTTCCCTGGCTCCGTGAAGGTGGGAGCGCATCGGGCGCATCGCCGACCAAATCCGGAGCCAGCTCACAGATGTCATAGGTCAGGTCCACATCTTCCGAGAACCGCCGGATCATCTGATAGGCCTTCGACAGGGACGTACCGCCCTTGAACACCAGCGGCGCGCCGATCTCAGCGTCGAACAGGGTGTCGAGGCACCAGACGACCCAAATGTCTTTCTCAAGCAGATGCACAGGCCGACCGGAGGCGCTGGCCGCTACGTCCAGCACCTCGCGTCGATCGGCAGCTGTCAGATCAAAATACGTCTCAGCCATGCGCCATCCGGCTCACGGTACCAGCCAGCCAGTCCGGCATCCGGCCCGCGACACGGGCCAGCTCTGCTCGCTCCTCGCTGTTCAGGGTAGTGCGCAGGCGCGAGGCAGCCGCCTCGGCCTTCTCAGGGCCGAGCCAGGCCAAGGCCCGGATCACCTGACCCGGTTTGGCATTGCCCAGAGCCAGCTGCCAGTTCGGCGCGTGGCGCAGCTCGACTTCCTGTTTGCCGAGCACCAGACGCCGGGATCGGCCAGAGGTCAGATAGACCGGGCGGGTCGGAACCTGGGTGGTCAAGCCCAAAGCATTCGCTGCCATGGCACCGCTGGCTACAATGCGCTCGCCGCGCTGTTCGGCCAAGGCCGCCATGGTCTTCTCGACCGAGGGGGCACGTTTACCGAAACGGCTTTCGACCGGCAGCACATAGGCACCGCGACCGGCGCGAAGCAGCGCGCCGCGTCTGGTCAGGCGCGACAGCGCCTGATCGACTGCGGCACGGCTGCCCAGATGCAGCAAGCCCTTGGCCGTCACCGGGACGCCCTCGGACAAGGTGCTGGCATGGGCCAGCACCTTCTCGCTCAACCGCTCTGTATGCCCTGCGGGCTGTGTGCTGACTGTGGTCATGATCCGTGCTCCTAGTGTCAGAAATATAGTGCAATTTCTGACACTCTGCAAGGATGCTGCGCAAGGCCGAGGCGCCTCCTGCCCCATCTGTCAGCATCGGTCAATCCAATCAATCAGATGCTGCAGCGGCTATTGTTTCTGCAGGCTAAGTGCAATTTGCACTGAGGCGCCCCATAGCCGACACAAACAGGTCGGCGTCACCAACCTGTCCGCCTTTCAGGGCGATTTCCAGGCCGTCAAAGGCTGGCGTGTCGCTGTGGCAGTGGCAGAAGGGTGCGCCGACGGCAAACGGGTACTTTGCCTCGAGCGCGGTAATCGGCAGGGTTTCGACAATCCGGCCGGAGGTATCGCCACCGGCAATGACCAGCCGCTGCAACCGGTGCTGCGGTATGGCGTTCAGGGCAATCTCCCCCAGTGCCTGCCCGATCCGCTGCTGGGCCTCGGCAAAGGCGATATTCCGCGTCTCACATAACCGTTCGAGTTCCCTGAATGCAGCATCATCGACAGTTTTGGCCGCATAGACGATCACCCCGGCATGATCGCTATATGCCTGCGCCAGCGCCGCAACAACCCGGCCTATCTCGGCATCGGCCTGCGCCGTATCAATCAACCGGGTGACATCCAACCGGAGCGCGGCAAATCCGGCTTTCTCGGCATGATCGATCTGCTCGGCAGTCACCGGTGAACAGCTGCCGGACAATACCAGCACCCTGTCAACCGGCGGATAAGCGGGAAAGTCCGGTGCTGTCGGTGCAATCAGGCCAGCCTTGCGCCAATGGGCGATCAGGGCATATTCCAGCCCCGATGACGCAGCGGTGAATATCTGCCCGTCACGGTTTTCCCAGACCAGCCGTCCGGCATGCGCCTGGGTATTGTCATCCACCACATCGAGCAGAGCAATCCCACCCTGCTCGCGTGCCACCTGCACCTTCGCATCCGGATTGCCGCGCTCCATATCGTCAATATCAACTGAGACAGACAGTAGGGATGTCTGTGCCGCCAGATGGCAGCGCAGATCACTTTCCTGCATCGGTGTCACCGGATGCCGGGACATCGTCGGATGCCGGTCGATGCGATAGCGGACACCATTCACCCCGGCAAACAGATGACCGAAAACCAGCCAGCGCTTTATCTGCGGCGCCCCGACAATACAGGGTGACCAGTTACCCGGCACCGCCGCCATGCCGTGCTCTATCGCCCGACCGATCGAGCCCACATGGGGCGCTGAATCAAATGTCGAGCAGACCTTGTACTGAATGACCGGCGCGCCCAGACCGGCAAGTGTCCGGAATACGGTCGGCAGGTTCTCATCCATCCATGCCGGTGATTGCGACCGGGCCGTACCGGCAATGCCGATCGCCCGATAATCAGAGAATTGCGCAAGCTGTTCCGCAGTCGGCAGCGCGGTAAACAGCACGGTTTTCAAACCGGCAAAGGACAGTACTTCCAGCGCATCGGTCGAGCCGGTGAAGTCATCGCCGTAATACCCGAGAACAACGCCGTCCGGCAGCGCATTGCTCTGGCTTGCGCCACTCATCCGAACGTCTCCATCGCTTCGGCAAGGATGGTGGATTTGCGGGCGGCCTCAGTGAGCGGCACGTCGTTCATTGCGGCATCCCATGCCTCGCGGAGCGAGCGGACACCGGCGGCAATACCCGAGGGATGGGCGATGATCCCGCCACCGGCGCAATAAACCAGATCGGGGCTCTGCAATGCTGCCCAGGTCGGTGCTGCCTGCATCACCGACTGTCCCGAGGAAAAGATCGGGATCGCCAGTAACGGCTTGTCCTCAAACAGCGGGGTCAGGCACATGCGGGCCGAGGCAATGACGCTCTCATCCGGCTCCCAGAACTTGTTCATCAGCCCGTTGACATGCATGTGGTCAATACCGGCAATACGCCAGAATTTCTGCCATGCCGAATAGCCCCAGCCATTATCCCGCGACCGGCCAAGATAACCCCAGCCATTGCGGTGCCCGTGAATGGGCAGGCGACTGTGACGACGCAAGGCAGTGGCACCGGTCAGCCCGACCGAATTCAGGCTGATCATGATACAGGTGCCGCCGCGCTGTTCGACCAGATCATGACGCGCCATCATCTCGTCCAGCTCACCGGTAATATTGGCGGCATACATGACCTTTTGACCGGTCTTGTCATGATGACGGTCGATAACGTCCATCACGGCATTGAACCGTTCCTCGAACGGGCAATGCGGACCATCGGCCTGCAACTCATCATCCTTGATGAAGTCGATACCACCGGCACACAGATCCTGCACCAGATCTGCCGTGGCCTGCGGATCGAGACCAACCGACGGCTTGATAATCGTGCCGATCAGCGGTCGCCCCTCAACCCCGGACAGCGCGCGCGTGCCGGTAACCCCGAATGCCGGTCCCGGATAACGCTCGGCAAGACCGGGCGGAAATTCAATGTCGAGCAGTTTCAGGCCGGCAACCTGCTTCAGCTCGAACAGATTGCCGGCAACGGTAGCCATGATATTGGGCAGCGATGGCCCCATATTCTCCATCGGCCATGACAGCAGCATTTCATAGCTGCGGATTTTGGCACCCGTCACATCGGAAAGCTTTGAGCCCGTCAGTACCGGATCACCGCTGTCCTCTGTCTCATGCAGAAATTCGACAAGCGCGCCTGACCGTTGCTTCAGCTCGGCACTCTCCCCCGGTGTCGCGATGAAGGTGCCGGATGATTGTTCACCCGCCACGGTTGCCGCCACCTGCTCGGCTTCCAGCGCGGTACGCAACAGATACTTGGCATATAACCGCTCACCCATGTCAGATACCTCCGCTACCTCAGCGCAATAACAGTGTTGGAATGACCAGCGAGAACCACGGCACAAAGGCAACGATCAGCGTGGCCGCAAGCAGCACCAGAAAGAATGGCAGCGAAGCCTTCAGATACCGCATCAGGGAAATGTCGGCGATCGCCATCACAATGAACATATTCATCCCCACGGGCGGGGTAATCAGCCCGAGCATCAGGGTCAGCACCATGACCGTGCCCAGATGAACCGGATCGAGCCCGGCGGAAACCGCAATCGGGATCAACAGCGGTGCCACCAGGATCAGTGCCGCATTGCTTTCAAGGAAACAGCCGACGACCAGCAGGAACCCGATAATCGCCAGAACCAGCAGGGTTGGACTTTCGGCCAGACCGCTCAGATTGGTGGCCAGCGCCTGTGGCACGCCGAGCCATGTCAGCAGCCATGAAACTGCAGCGGCACCGGCAATGATGAAGAATATCGACCCGACAACAACGGCGCTGCTGACCAGCACATCGTAAAGCCCCTTCAGGTTCAGCTCCCGGTACCAGAACATAGTGACGGCAATGGCATAAATTGCCGCCACTGCCGATGCCTCGGTCGGGGTGAAGACACCCGACAGGATACCGCCGACAAGCAGCACCGGGGCCATCAGGGCGGGCAGGGCACTCAGGAAGGTCTTGCCCAGATGCTTCAGACTGGCTCTTGCCCGGGTCGGCAGATTGTGGCGATGGGCAAGCCAGACAACCATCAGGCACAGGGCCGCGGTCATCAGCAGGCCCGGCAACAGCCCGGCAACCAGCAACTGCGAGATCGGGGTATTGGTAATGGCACCGACAATAACCAGCGGGATGCTGGGGGGTACAATCGGGCCAATGGTGGCCGATGCTGCGGTGACGGAAGCGGCAAATGCCGGATCATAACCTTCCTTGGTCATGACCTTGATCTCGACCTGACCGAGGCCTGATGCATCGGCAACGGCAGAACCGGACATGCCGGACATCAGCAGGCTGGCCAGAATATTCACCTGTGCCAGACCGCCTTTGACATGGCCGATCAGGGCATTGGCAAAATCGAAAATCCGGTTCGTAATGCCACCCACATTCATCACCTGCCCAACCAGTACAAAAAACGGCACTGCCATCAGCGGAAAGCTGTCCATGGCACTAAACATTTTCTGCGGTATGACCAGAAGTGGAACGGTAATACTCGGATCAACAAGCAGGAAAACCAGAGGTATGGCAATCAGCGCAATACCAACCGGGAAACCAAAAAACAGAAGGAACAGGCCTGCTGCGGATGAAAAAAACAACGGCACTATCTGCTCTCCCGCACGGGGTTTTCTTCGATGGCAGGGATATTGATCTCACTGCCCACGGGACTGTCTTCATCAACCGTATCCGCAGAGGTTTCAGCGGTTTTCTCGATACCTGCCCAGATCATGGCACAGCCGAGCAGCTGGCCGATAATCATCAGTCCGATGCCTGTTGGCAGTGACGCATAGATGTAGCTCATGGACAGGCCGAGACCGGGCGTGGTCTGACGGGCAGCGCGCTGCATCAGATCCCATGAGTGATAGAAGAGAATACCTAGAATGGCGCAGGTCAGCAGCGTTGCCAGAATCTGCAGCGCCAGCTTCAACCGACCGGGCAACGGGACCGATCCCATCAGCGCAATATGTTGCCCCGATCGGGAACAGAGGGCCGCGGCCAACATGGCCATCCAGACCATGCTGTATCGGGCGAGTTCTTCCGACCATGACAACGGGCTGGAAAATACATAGCGCATCACCACCTGCCCGCCGACGGCGGCAATCATGACAACAAACAGGGCAACGCATATGGCACTCAGAGACCAGCGATAGCCACGATCAAACCAGATGAGGGTGCGACGCATACAATATCCGTGAAAAAAGAGTGGGCGACGACAATGCGCCGCCCACAGCAGTCCAGGGAGGAGTGCTTAGTAATTCTGACCTTCGGCAACAATGCTGTTGTACAGCTCGGTGAAACCTTCAACGTCAGAAAATTGCTTGTAAACATCAGCCGCAGCCGCACGCCATTCATCCATCTTCGGATGGGTGATGGTCATTTTCTGCTCGGCTTTTTCCATGCCTGATTTCGAACTCTTCTCAACCAGATCATCATTGTAAACTGCGGCCTCTTCCGCGGCTTCGAGGAAGATTTCCTGATCATCCGCCGGAATGCGCTGCCACATGTTCTCAGAGGCGAGCAGCACCATGAAACCATAGAGGTGTTCGGTATCGGCAAGGTAATCGACCGCATCATCGATACCACTGCTGGTAATCAGACCGATCGGGTTTTCCTGACCATCGATGGTACCCAGTTGCAGGGCCGGAACCACCTCGGGGAATGCCATTGGTGTCGGCTGTGCGCCGAGGGCTTTCCAGATCGCAACCCGGGCAGGCATTTCCGGCACGCGAATTTTCATGCCTTTCAGATCAGCCAGCTTATCGACTTCCTTATTGGTGGTCAGCAGACGTGGCGACCGCATAAAGGTCGCAATCTTGCGGGCACCGACATTGTCGACAATACGTTGTGAGATTTTCTCGCCGATCGGGCCATTCATCACGGCACGGACATGATCGTTGTTTTTGAACAGCAGGTCCCATTCAACAATCATCAGGGCCGGATCGAAGTTCTGCAGAATACCACCCAGCACGGCCATATCCATGGTGCCATACTGAAGACCTTCGGCGATTTCGCGCTCACCGCCAGCCTGACCACTGTGCAGAATATCAATACGGTATTCGCCATTGCTCTTCTCCTTCACCAGATCGGCGAAGTGCATGGCGGCATCAACTTCGGGTGTACCCGGCGAGCCGACAAGGCCCATCTTGAATACGGTTTCGGCATGTGCCGTGCCAATCAGCGCTGACACGGAAAAGACAGCGGCCAGAACGGCCGTTTTTACGGATCTCATAATTTCCTCCCGGAAAATATTTGTTGTTCACAGACAGCTTCTTCCGACGAATCTGTCTTGACGTGACCCTGACATCATATGTCATATGTCGTCAATAGAAACTGACATCATACCGCCGACTTGTTAGAAAGACTGTGAAAAACCGCATTTTTATAATCGATACAGCTTCGGCAGAAAGCGCAGATACATATGATGTCATTTGATTCAGCTCCAGCGCCCGGCAACCAGTCAGCATCCGCGGTCAAGGATGTGATCAGCTTTGTTGAACGCGGTGTTCGCGACAATGCGTTTCGTGATGATGGCCGCTTGCCAACGGAAAACGAGATCTGTTCCGCAGTAGGCGTCAGTCGCACCCCGGTGCGGGAAGCCATGAAAATTCTCGATGCCATGGGCGTGGTCGAAATCAGACGCGGCATCGGCACTTTTCTCAGGCCACAGGCTGGCACCGCGCTCGGCTGCCTCGTCATGTTCCAGTCGGCAATGACGATGGCAACTCCGCAGCAACTGTTTGAAACCCGTCTGATGGTGGAGCGCACAGCGGCAGAGCTTGCCGCCGACCGCCGCACGGAAAGCGATCTGAAGGCCATCCGTGATGCCAATGAGCGGATGCGCATTCACGCCACCGTACAACCCGCCGATCTGGACAAGATCACCGAAGCCGACATCGCGTTCCATGATGCTGTCTTCGATGCCAGTCACAACCCCCTGATCTCTGCGATGGGCAAGTTTGTCGTCAACCTGTTTGCCCCCTGGATTCAGGAAGGCCACCGGGTTGCCGGCGGCATGGTGTCGGTCCGCAACCACGAGCTGATTATCCAGGCAATCGAAACAAGAAATTCGGGCAAGGCCCGTGAAGCAGCCTTCGACCGCTCCGTCCATGAAGGGCTGGCGCGGTGGCAGGCAAGGCTGGAAGGGCCACCGCCCGATAACCTGCCGAAATAACATTCAACAGAGGAAACACTATTTATGCTGCAAGACAGAGTTGCCACCGTCACCGGTGCCGGTCGTGGAATGGGTGAAGCCATCGCCCGCAAGCTGGCCGAACGCGGGGCCGCCGTGGTGGTCTCGGATATTGATGAGGCCAATGCGAAACATGTGGCCGAGGAGATTACCAAGGCCGGTGGCAAGGCAATCGGCATCCGAACCGATGTCAGCGATGAAGAGGACGCAGCAAAGCTGGCACAGGCCGCCGTCGATACTTTTGGCCAGCTCGATATTCATGTGAACAATGCCGGGATCAGCACAACCAAGCTGTTCACCGAAACCACCAAGGCGGATATGGAGCGGATTATCGGCGTCAACCTGATTGGGGCCTTCCTGTGTGCCCAGGCCGCTGTCCGCCACATGCTGCCACGCAATTACGGGCGGATTATCAACATTGCCTCCCTCTCCGGCCAGCGCGGCGGGATCGGGCGAACAGCCTATGGCACGTCCAAGGCCGGGCTGGAACTGATGACCAAGGTGATGGCTGTAGAGCTGTCGAGCAAGGGCATCAATGTCAACAATATCGCCCCGGGGGCCATCGCCACCCAGATGGCGGTCGAACAACATGATGCGAAAACCCGCGAGGCATATCACTATCTGATCCCGCAACGCCGCTACGGCACGCCAGAGGAAATCGCCAATGCCGTCGCTTTTCTGGCTTCAGACGACGCCTCCCATGTTTGCGGCACCACCTTCAATGTGGATGGCGGCTTCCTGACCGCTGGCCTGATGTTCGAGCATGACGGTCTCGACGTACCGAAAACCCCGGCCATTGGTACATAAGAAAACTCTGTCGAAATGCGCAGGGGATGCAGCATCCCCTGCGCACCCAGATCTCAATAAACATCTGGCAGAAGCCCGAAACCGGGCAGACAACAATGCCCGCCCGGCCCGGTAAATGTGCCGTTTCGTGATCCGTTTACTGGTTGTGATTATGTGTTGTGATTATTGATTGCAGGCCGGTGTTATTACCAGCCGCGATTACACAAAGACGTAATCGACCCCGGCGGTGAGGCCACCGGTCACGCCGGTAATGGTGATGTCGAAACTGCCGCCGACCCCGTCATCGAGGGTCCAGACATAATCCGCATCCGGGTTGGTGAAGGTAGCGGCGGGATCGAAGCCGCTGAACACGATCTGATCCGTACCGATGGCGAAATCAGCGATAATATCCCCGGCCACATCACCGACGGCAAAGACGAACTGGTCAGCCCCGCTGCCACCGATCAGCGCATCCGATCCGGTCCCACCGATCAGGATATCATCGCCAGCACCGCCATTCAGGCCGTCATCACCGGTGCCGCCGATCAGGCTGTCATTATCGTTGTCGCCATAGAGCAGGTCGTCCTCACTGCCGCCATCAAGCGTATCGGCCCCGTAACCGCCATAGAGCAGGTCACTGTCCTGATCGCCGGTAATGCGATCCGCACCACCGCCGCCATAGACCGTATCCTCGCCATACCCGGCCAACAGCCAGTCATTACCACCGGAACTGCTATAGCTGTTGCTGTCTCCCAGTATCAGGTCATCACCGTTACTGCCGGTAATGGTATCAAGGCCGGTGTTACCATAGATGATGTCATCGCCATCACCACCATCAATCCGGTCGTTGTTATTATCGCCACGGATATAGTCATTTCCAATGCCACCATTCATGCTGTCATTGCCATCACCGCCATAGAGGGTGTCATTGCCGGTGCCGCCGCTGAAAGTGTCATTGCCAGTGCCACCATCCATAAGGTCATTACCGTCAACACCGGACAAGTAATCATTACCATTGAAGCCTATAAGCGTATCATTGCCGTCACCGCCATTCAGGGTGTCATTACCCCAGCCACCATTCAGACTGTCAGCACCGGTACCACCATCAAGTTGATCATTACCTTCAGCACCAAACAGCGTGTCATTGCCACCATTGCCTATAATAAGATCATTATAAACGGTTCCTTCAATATACTCACTGGTGTTATCGCCGCTAAATACGGAATCAAATCCAGACATGTTATCACTCCTTGAATACTCGGTTGGATGAAGAGAGTTTCTCTAGTGATAGTCATTACCCAGCACACATCATTCGGATTGCGATCTGTCAATCCGTCGGGCGACCGTTGCCGCCTCTCTCA
>MDSV01213080.1_pt1 | contig 72376 bp, 67 predicted proteins | sample 810851 | NCBI WGS metagenome assembly MDSV01 (sample SAMN05326640, study PRJNA326480) | marine metagenome | isolation source: seawater | place: Atlantic Ocean: North East | collected 2012
TGTGGGGCTATAGCTCAGCTGGGAGAGCACCTGCTTTGCAAGCAGGGGGTCCGCGGTTCGATCCCGCGTAGCTCCACCACTTAAAAAATACTTAAATACTTTTTTTTTAAATTTTTTATAGTATATTTATGTATATTATATAACTGCACATTTTAGGAGCCTAAATAAAAATGACTGATAAACCTGAAGGGAAGTGTCCTGTGATGCATGGGGCCATGACAACACATAGTTCAAGCGGTACATCGAATAAAGATTGGTGGCCTAATCAATTAAATCTCAGCATTCTTCATCAACATGATACAAAGTCAAATCCAATGGATGAAGGTTATGATTACAGAGAAGAATTTAAAAAAATTGACTATGACGCCCTTAAAAAAGACATCAATGATTTAATGACAGATTCTCAAGATTGGTGGCCTGCCGATTATGGTCATTATGGACCTTTCTTTATAAGGATGACATGGCATGCTGCAGGAACATATAGAAATACAGATGGAAGAGGAGGTGGAGGAACAGGTGCACAACGTTTTGCTCCTCTTAATAGCTGGCCTGATAATGGAAATTTAGATAAAGCAAGAAGACTTTTGTGGCCTGTTAAACAAAAATATGGAAAAAAAATTAGTTGGGCAGATTTATTAATACTTGCTGGTAATGTTGCCATTGAATCAATGGGTGGAACGACGTTTGGTTATAGCGGAGGAAGGCCAGATATTTGGGGTCCAGAAGAGGATATTCATTGGGGTCTTGAATCTGAATGGTTGGATAATAAAAGATACAAAGGTGAAAGAGAGTTAGATAATCCTCTAGCAGCTGTTCAAATGGGACTTATATATGTAAATCCTCAAGGACCAGATGGCAATCCTGATCCTCTAGCAAGCGCTCATGATATTAGAGAAACTTTTGGAAGGATGGCAATGAACGACGAAGAAACTGTTGCATTGGTTGCAGGAGGACATACTTTTGGAAAAGCTCATGGTGCCGGTGCAGAAGATCATGTTCAATCTGAACCAGAAGGAGCTCCAATTGAAGAAATGGGCTTTGGATGGTCTAGTAGTTATGCATCAGGAGTAGGTAGCGATACCATAACAAGTGGTATTGAAGGTGCCTGGACAGCAAACCCAACTCAATGGGATAACGGATATTTTGATTTATTATTTGGATATGAATGGGAATTAACAAAAAGTCCCGCTGGCGCACATATCTGGCATGCCGTTGGTCAAACAGAAGAGGATATGGCACCAGACGCTGAAGATTCTTTAAAGAAAGTGCCAACAATGATGACCACTGCGGATATGGCTTTGAGAGAAGATCCAAGTTACAAAAAAATCTCAAAAAGATTTCATGAAAATCCTGATGAATTTGCAGACGCTTTTGCTAGGGCTTGGTTTAAACTACTTCATAGAGATATGGGACCAAAAACCAGATATATAGGTCCAGAAGTTCCTCAAGAAGAACTCATTTGGCAAGATCCAGTACCTTCTGGTAATAAGGAGTATGATGTTGAAGCAGTAAAGAAATTGATTTCTGACTCAGGATTATCAATCCAAGAAATGGTTGAAACTGCTTGGGCAAGCGCATCAACTTTTAGAGGATCTGATATGCGTGGTGGTGCAAATGGTGCAAGGATTAGATTAGCTCCTCAAAAGAACTGGGAAGCAAATAATCCCAATCAATTAAGTAAGGTTATTGATATATATCAGACAATTTCAAATGAATCGGGTGCCTCAATTGCAGATATTATTGTTTTGGCTGGAAATGTTGGAATTGAAATGGCTTCAGGTATTGAAGTTCCTTTTACTCCGGGGAGAGGTGATGCATCTCAAGATCAAACTGATATTGAATCATTTGAAGTATTGGAACCAAAATCTGATGCATTCAGAAACTTCCATGCAGAAGGTGTAAATACAGCTCCTGAAGAAATTATGCTTGATAAAGCTCAGTTATTAGGTCTTACCGCACCTGAAATGACAGTACTCTTAGGAGGTATGAGATCTTTAGGGATAAGTTCAAATGGATATGGCTTATTTACAGAAGATTCTAACAAATTAAGTAATGACTATTTTAAAATCTTGCTTGATATGTCTGTTCAATGGAGACCAAATGGCACAGGTAATTCATATGAGGCATTCGAAAGAAATTCTGGAGAAAAAATTAGAACAGCTTCAAGATCAGATTTAGTATTTGGCTCCAATTCTCAATTAAGAGCAATCGTAGAGGTGTATGCTGAAGATGATTCAAGTGAGAAGTTTGTTAAAGATTTTGTTAATGCTTGGAACAAAGTAATGAACGCTGATAGATTTGATCTTCAGTAATCTATTTAGTTTCTAATATTTTTATGCTTTGAATTGATTGTATAGAGTATTTAGTTATCACTGCGAGTATATTCATATATAACTGTGCTAAAAGTAATTTAGTTGAAATTAGCTCTATATTAAGAAAATCAAAATAATATATTCCAAAAATAGTAAAAAAAGAGAAAAACATTATCAAGCGATAGGCCAGCATTTTTGCTTGCATTAAATATGCAGTAAGAGTAGATATGATAATTATAATAATTCCAAGGATTGCAATTTCATAATACTCGTGTAAAGAAGAATATGTTAGCACCGAGCCAGATACAACAATTGTAAATAACATTTGGCAGAATCCAAATATCTTAATATCAGCTCCAATTTCAGGATTAAATTTTTTATAAAAATCATTGGGATCTTTTTCTTCGACACAATCTTCTGGTCTCCAATATGTTTGAGAAAACCATACTTTTATTTTATCTTTCCATGATTTTGTTTTGATAGTATCTTTAACCATGATTGAAAGAACTTGGAAATTTGCCCACATAGGATTCCAGCTATTTAAAGGGGTTGCTGTTCCATATACTGGCTGCAAATCGGATCTTTGTGGTGTATAGGTTCCAAACATTCTATCCCAAATAATGAAAACACCACCATAATTAGCATCGATATATTCTTTATTTTTAGCATGATGTATTCGATGATTCATCGGAGTTATAAAAATTTTTTCTAGAAATCCTAAGTGACCAATATGTTCAGTATGCACCCAAAATTGATACACTAAATTTACACCAGCTACCCCTATAAAAACTTCAACTGGTACTCCAAGCAATATCATTGGCATGTAGAATATCCATTTCCATAGCCATCCGGTGCTTGTTTGTCTGAGAGCGGTAGCAAGATTGTAGTCCTCTCCATGATGATGGACGCTATGTGTTGCCCAGAGTATCTTTATTTCATGATGCATTCTATGCATCCAGTAATAAGACAAATCATATAAAAGAAATGCCATTATCCAAGTAAATGGGTTTTTCACAGAAAGTAGCGCCAATCCATTCTTATTTAAATAAGAACTTATAGATACGAAGATCACACTCTGAACACCAAGATTTAACATGGTTGGGAACCTACTTATCATACCAATGGTTATGCTGGTAATAGTATCATTTAGTCTATAAGTATTTTTACCAACATATCTGCCATAAAAATACTCAACTATTATCAGTAAAAAAAATACTGGTATAGCAAGAGTGATGATGATCGATTTATCAGTAACTACTTCCATATTGTTAGGATTATATAAAAAATTTAATTATTTTGTCTGTATGCAATTTAATGCTCCAAGTACATTACCATATTCTCTATTTTCTTTAAATAGACCCTTTATTTTCGCTAAATTAAGTCTATCCTCTATACCAGATTTTATTACGTCATTTAATGAAACTCTTCCGAGGAAATAAACTTCCTTTTCATTACATAACATTGCATTTAGGTAAGATATTGTTCCAATGACTTCACCTACCATATTTGAAATAGAAGCCGCTATATCATTTGCTGATAAATCTTTACAATCTTTTGCTTTTCCAAAATTTGATGCAGTTATTTCTGGATATAATGAACCAATTTCATTCACAACATCACCAATTAAAAAGTCTAATTTTTTCCTATCTCCTGATTGCGCCAATTCTTCAATTTTATTTGGATTTTTGATATTAATTAGATGCTGTGCTAATCCTTGAAGAGTCCCCCCTCCAACAGATATACCACCCAAATGATCGAAATGACCATTTTGATGATATACACACGCAGTTCCGGTTCCGGCGCTTATAGCTACAAAAGGTTTATCACCGATATCATATAGAGAAATTGCACCATGCCCAATAGCATTGACCTCATTAACTTTAATAACAGGGATATCATCAAAAAAATTACTAAGCTCGCTTGATTTTCCTCCTGTCACAGCGATTTTGCTAATTTTCTTAATATCTAAATTCATAGAAATAATAATTTCTTTTAAAAAATCATTATTAACTTTTTTTGACGGGATAGAGCAAAGATTAACATCACCATCATTAGATACGGCTATATCAGTATTCGTAATTCCAAAATCAATCGCTATTATCATTAGATTTATACAATATTAATAATCCCGCCATGATGGCAGTATTTTTTATGAAATTTTGCATCTCATGTTTTTGACTTAAAACATCATTGATATTCCAGAAGTCATGTATGTAATAGTTAAATAGAATTACATTCATGGCCAATATAATTGAGCCAAGCTTTAAAAATTTACCAAAAATTATAGATGTACCAAAAAACAATTGCGACAAGATAACAATTAACAAAGAAAAAGTAGGCAATGGAACTTCATTAATAACAACTATTTCCATATATTCTGAAAATGATAAAACTTTCATCAAGCCCGGTATTAGAAAATAAAGACCAATTAATGTTCTTCCAGTGAGATATATATATTGATCAAAGGATTTTTTCAATTTTTAATCTTTTTTAATTAATGGCCATGTCATTGGGACTTGTTGTTGAGGATTAAATACTTCTGGACCTATCAATGGATAAGCATTTGTAGCTGCAGTGATTTCGCTATTACTTAAAAATTTACTAGGCAATAGTTTAAATACATCTAGGCCTCGAGTAATTTCAGTGCCATAGACAAAACCTTTATAAAAATAAGTTGACCAATAACCACCAGTAATTAATATATCTTCAAAGATTGGTCCTCGATCAAAATATGCTATTTCAACAGGATTTGACGAGTCTGTAAAATCTATAATGGATATACCGCCCTGATACCAGGCTTGAACAAAAATATCTTTATCTGGGATTGGTATAATTGAACCATTATGAGCAACACAGTTTTCTGTTTCAAGTTGAGGAGCAGGCATTTTGTAATGACTTTTAAAAATTAGTTTATTATCAACAATGTCATAAATAGCATCCGCACCCCAGTCTAAAGGATCCCAAGCCCTGCATCTCGCTCTGCCTCCGCCACCCCATTCATCAGTAAAGATAACTTTAGTTCCATCATTATTAAATGTTGCTGAGTGCCAATAAGCAAAACCAACATCAGTAACAACATCAAGTCTTTGTGGATTATATGGGTCTGTTATGTCAAACAAAATACCATTACCTGAGCATGCTCCAGCAGCAATATTTGCAGAAGGGAATACAGTAATATCATGGCATTGGTTTGTTTGATTTGTATCTTGCGTGTCGTCACCATGGTCCCCACCACGCCAAAGACCAGCAATTGAACCGGTTTCAGGATCAGCAAACACAGCTGGGCTACTAACAATTCTTGATCGCGAAGGATCAGATACAGGTATCTCAATTACGTCTATCCTAAATAAAGCTGTTCTTTCATCGCCTGCAATATTACCAACACATTGCTCCATTTCTTCATCATCTCTAACACCGCCAGTACCAGAGTTATAAACAATAATTTTGCCGTCCGCATCTGGTCCTGACACTACTGAATGAGTATGTGATCCTCTGCATGTTTGAACTGCACCAACTTGCTTAGGTTGAGTTAAGTCAGAAATGTCAAAGATTCTTATTCCTCTAAAACGTTCAGGGCTTGCATCTCTTCCAACACCTTCAAGACCACAATCAACTCTGCTTCTTATTTCTTCAACAGACATAATGAGTAATTCACCTACAATAGAGACATCACCTTGACCACCTGGACACACAACAGACGATATAAGATTTGGAATACCACTATCGCTAATCTTATATATATTAAATCCATGATAACTACCTGCAACAAGGATATCGTCCTTAAAAGCCATATCTGTGTTAGCAAAACTTAGCATGGGAGAACGAAGTGATCTTGAAATTTCAGCTGTAGTCTTATTTTCGTTATCTTCACTGAGATCTTCTGAGCCTTTTGCCGCAGGATTGCTTGGATCAAAAAATCCTGTAGGTTTTTTTAAAGATGCAATAAGCTCCATATTTAGTATAGCCTCTTCAGCTATAAATAAACCAGGTGCTAATCCAGATCTAGGATCATCTGAAAGACCCACTGCAAGAGTGTTCATTCTTTCAATTTCTACACCCTGATCATTAACTAAATCAGATACGAATTCGTTTAGTACCGGGTCATAAGCAGCGCCTGGAAACTTTTTAAGTTCTTTTACCATCTCAAGTGCGCCATCATGATGATTTATCATAAGCTGAAGAAATAACCTATCAAATTCTGTACTTTTAGATTTAGATAGATCATCTAACTGTTTTATTGAAGCCATGCCAACCATCTGAAGATGCTTATGATGATCATGAGACATACTAGGTATGCTTTGATCGCGATCTTTTAACCAGCTAGTCATGAAATTTATTTCATCATCTTGTGAGACATCAATCCTTCCAGCTAGGTCAAGAATAGTTTTATTATTAGTTCTATCTTTAGCCATTTTTGACATCAAAATTGCTTGTTCATGGTGAACAATCATTCCTTGCAGAAAAACAACGTCAGCTTTTATGAATGAAGTATTAGCAATATCTGTAGCCGCTTTTGCGTCAAGTTTTTTTGACGGCTCACCAGGCGCGCCTGGTTGAATTATTGGAGCATTATCTTCTGCGGATAAGAATTGTAATGAAATGATCATGCTTAACATGAATATATTTAGTTTCTTATTATTAAATTTGCGCATATTATTTTTCATAATCATCATCCTTAATCTCCTCTGATTCTCCTTCAATAATATTTTCTTGATTTGAGCTTTCTGATTTAAACCAATTTATCCTATTATCTCTATTTAACTGCTTTGAAGAGGCTTTATATTTAGATAATTTAAAAAATATATATAAAGATATTATTGCTAAGGAACTAAATATGATTGTATTCAAAAAATTACCTACTTCTTAGTTTTGCTAAAAGCCTTAATATTTCAAGATATAACCATACAAGCGTTACCATTAGCGAGAATGCTCCATACCATTCCATATATTTAGGCATACCCTTATCGGCACCATCTTCAATAAAGTCAAAATCTAGGACAAGATTTAAAGAGGCAATGCCAACAACAAATAATGAAAAGACTATACCGGAAAGACCATTTGAGTGAATGAAGCCAATACCTGATCCAAAAAATGACATTATGAAATTAACGAGATATAGAATAAATATTCCAAAAGTAGCAGAGAACAGCATTAACCGAAAGTTTTCTGTTGGTTTGATTATTCCAGTTTTGTAGCAAAATAAAAGTGAGGCCAAAATGCCAAAAGTTAATCCCATCGCTTGAATACCAATTCCTGGATAAACTTGCTCAAAAAACATTGTTATCCCACCTAGAAATATTCCTTGAGAAAGAGCATAAAGGGGCGCAGTTGAACCGGCTTTTGAAGGACTTCTAAATATAGTAACCATGCCTAAAATAAATCCTATAAACATGGCGGGTATCATAAGTTGCGGTATATTCCACCCAACAAAAGCACCTGCAATACAAAGTGATAATAAAATTCCAGTTTTGTTGACGGCTCCTTCTAACGTCATTTTTTGACTTATAGGCAGTTCCTCAGAAAAGTCTGTAAAATTTTTTGTAAAAGCAGGATTTCCAGATCTACCAAAAGTGTTTATAGCTGAGTGCTTAGACATAACGAATCTCCATATTTAATATCATACCAACTAGGTATGGTCAGAAAAACAAATTTAAAGTTATAAACTTGTAGGTATTTGACCAAATTTTTCTAAGGGCTTTTTCATTTCTGCCCAATCACACTCAAAATCATCAGGAGCATGCTCATATTCTAGTAAACCGAGAGCCTCAAATTTAGGTCTTACAGAATCAGTTAAAAGTCCAATTCTAGATAGGTTAGGTATTACTCTAGAAAATAAGAAATTTCTAAACAATTCAAAGCTCCCAGTATTTAAAGAGAATTCTCTTGCTTCTTCTTCAGACATCTTAAGAAATCTTTGCTCTGCCTTTGTATTAATCAACCTGTCTCTAGATATAACACAAGCCTCATAAGCAAACTGAGCTCTTTCTTCTATCTCTTCAGGTGACAATGTTTTAATAAAATCTTCTAAATAATTAATACCAAATGTTACATGTCTAGCTTCATCACGTATTACATAGTGGAGCAATTGTTTTAATAGTGGATCTTTTGAAATTGATTTTAGCATTTGAAATGCAGCCAATGCTAAACCTTCAATTATAATTTGCATACCAATAAATTTAAGATCCCATCTTTCATCTGTAAGGATTTTGTCAAGCAATAGTTTTAAATTTGGATTAATTGGATAATGAATACCAATTTTATCTTGCAGGTATTTATTAAAAACTTCAACATGTCTAGCCTCATCAAATGTTTGAGAAGCGGCATATAGTTTTGCATTATAAGTAGGTGCACAACATGCTAATTGCGAAGCAACTAAAAGGGCGCCCTGTTCCCCGTGAAGAAATTGACTGAGAAGTTCAGCAGTACTATGCCTGTCAAAAAGTATTTTTTCTTCTTCCGAGAGGTCATTGTAAGAATCAAGAGCTTCATGAGGAAGCTCGTCATCAGTCTCAACAATTCTTTCGTCTGCTGGATGTGTATAGTCCCAATTAAGATCAATTGAACCATTCCAGTTCAATTCTTTACCAAGCTCATAAAGTTTTTTTATTCTGTTATCTGCAACAGTGTAATCCCAATTGTATGAACCCGTTAAAGGCGTATTAAAAATTTCTACAACATCCTCAACCTGTTTCTGAGTTAGATTCAAATCCTCATCAAAATATAAAAGATCTTCAGGTGGACCATTTTGCTTATTAATTTTCATATACTCTCACTCTCCATTTAAATAATGTTTACACCGCATACATTACCTATTTTATAATAATAATTATTCATTGAAAAGTTTTGTTAATTCATCTAGTAAAACTTCGCCAAGCTCTTCAGCCCTATTGATAGTAAGAGCATTCTTATAGTATTTCGTAACATCATGGCCTATACCAATTGCTTGAAGATCAACATGACTTTCATTTTCAATTTTGAAAATTATTTCTTTAAGATGGTTATCTAAAAAATCTTCTCTATTTGCAGAATTTGTACTGTCATCTACTGGAGCTCCATCAGATATAACAATCATTATTTTTCTTTCTTCTGATCTTTTTATCAATCTTTCATGTGACCATGCTAGAGCTTCACCGTCAACATTCTCTTTAAGCAATCCTTCTCTTAACATTGCCCCAAAATATTTTCGCGATCTTCTCCAACTATTATCTGCACTTTTATAAATAATATGCCGTATGTCATTTAATCTTCCAGGGTTTGAGCGACTTCCATTGATTTCCCACAGCTTCTTTGAATCTCCTCCTTTCCAATGTTTAGTTGTAAATCCAAGTATTTCTGTTTTAACTTGGCATCTCTCAAGCGTGCTTCCAATAATATCAGTACATATTGCAGCTAAGCTAATAGACCTCCCTCTCATTGAACCTGAATTATCAATTAATAGAGTAACGACAGTGTCTTTAAAATTGTTTTCTGTTTCTTGTTTAAAGCTTAGTGGGTATCCTGGATTTGCAATAACTCTATGCAATCTTGCATTATCTAATATCCCTTCTTCTAGATTATAGTTCCAGCTAGTATTTTGTTTCGCTAGTAATAATCTTTGTAGTCTATTTGCAAGTTTTCCAATAGTCGACAAATGAGGCTTAATTAAATTATCTAATTGGTTTCTTAACCTAATAGATTCATCAGCAGTAACTAAATCTTTAGCATCAACTATCTCATCGAAATTTGAAGTATATATAGAATAGTCGTTATTAAAATTTGAATAAATATGATTATTAGGATAAGTCACTCCATCAATCTCCTCTTGTATTGACGTGTCATCTATATTTGCAAGCGATTCTTGAATATCAACATCTATATCACTCTGAAAATCCTCAATATTTTTTTCATTTTCATCTCTTAACTGAGATTCCTCTTCAATATTATTATTTTCAAGTTCATCATTTGTACTATTCATCTCTGGAAAATCATCATCATCTTCATCAGATATATCTTGAGCAAGTTTAAGTTTCTGAAGAAATTTTATTGATAATCGCTCAAATTTATTTTGATTATTAATGTTGCTAATGAGTTCATTAGCCATTAAATCAATAGATTCACTTACAGCATATTTATTTTTGAATATTTGCAAAATACTTTTAGATTCATCACTCAATTTAAATTTTGCAGCATTTTTCAGCCAGAGATTTGCTCCATAAGCTAAAGTGCTCATTGATTTATTATCATCAATATTTGAGCTTCTTTGATCAAGATATTCTGAAATATTCTTTTTTGAACCTTTGTATTTGGCGCTGCCAAGTAATTCTATTCTTGAAATTTCCAACTCATTAAATATCATTCTTGCATTCAAAGTTAGAGGAAGCTCTTTCGTTTTTTTATGAAAAAGATGCCAAAAGGCTTGATAATCTGACTCCCCCCTCCATTTATTCAAATCTTTTGATGATCGAGGCGCAGAAGGAATAATAATATTTTTTTCAATAGGGGGTCTCTGTGACAAGCCAGTACTAGAAGTTAAATCTTTTTTATTAGAAATAGCTTTTACTGATGAAAAAGCTGCTTCGTGGAGCCTTTCTCTATTCTTATTCCATCCCATAAAAAACTATATTATGTTATGTTTCATCAATTTCTTTGTCAAAACACCTTTGAAAATATTCAGAAATTATTGATTTTTCAATATCATCACATTTATTTAAGAAGCTTAACTTAAAGGAGCCAACAAGATCTTTAAATATTTTATAATTCTGCGCCCATGAGATAACTGTTCTTGGTGACATTAATGTTGAAATATCACCATTGGCAAATCCCGATCTTGTTAAGTTCGCAAGTTTAATCATATTTATTAAAATTTCTTGATTTTTTGCTCCCTTCAAACTGTTTAATTTTGATATTACTACCTTATATTCTTGTTTAGGATCAAGATAATTTAGTGTTGAAAGAATATGCCATCTATCTAATTGACCTTGGTTAATTTGTTGAGTTCCATGATACAAACCTGTCATATCCCCAAGACCAACTGTGTTTGTTGTTGCAAATAATCTAAAAGATGGATGTGGAGTTAAGATTTTATTTTGGTCAAGAAGAGTGAGTTTACCTTCTACTTCCAATATTCTTTGTATTACAAACATAACATCTGGCCGACCTGCATCATATTCATCAAAAACTAAGGCAACAGGGTTTTGGATTGACCATGGCAATAGCCCTTCTTGGAATTCTGTAATTTGTTTACCATCATTAAGCTTGATAGCATCCTTTCCTAACAAATCAATTCTACTAATATGGCTATCAAGATTAATTCGAACACACGGCCAATTTAACCTTGCTGCTATTTGTTCAATGTGTGTTGACTTGCCAGTTCCATGAAATCCTTGAACCATAACTCTTCTGTTATGCTCAAACCCTGCCAATATAGACAATGTTGTATTCTTATCAAATACATAAGAACTATCTATTTCTGGCACCCAATCTGACTTATCTTTAAAGCCCTTAACAGAAAGTTTTGACTCAATATTAAAAGTGTCAGAAACGGTAAACTTTTTATCAGGCTTGCTTGGTAACTCTATTTGTTTATTTAATGTCATTATAAAAAACCTTATATTAGGACTGCATATCCTACCTTTTGATAGTTTAAAGTTCTAGTTTTTTTATAAACAATGTAAGATATCATAATTAAAATTCAAGAAAAATATGTCAGAAAGATTAAAAAATAAAGTTGCACTTATTACTGGGGGAGCTCAAGGACTAGGCAAAGAAATGGCAAAGTGCATGATTGCTCAAGGCGCAGAAGTTGTAATAAGCGATATAAATGAAGATGCTTTAGAAAAAGCAGCTAAAGAACTTTCATGCGATCATATAATGCTGGATGTAACAAATGCTGATCATTGGCAAAAAGCTATAGCACAAATAAAAACAGACAAAGGTTCATTAAATATTCTTGTGAATAATGCTGGTATGGGAGGAGGCGGAGATGTTGAATCCACTGATTTAGAGTTATGGAATTTAGTACACAAAGTAAATCTAGATTCAGTCTTTATGGGGTGTAAGTATTCATTGCCACTAATGAGAGAGTCTGGAAACGGATCTATAATTAATATTTCATCTATGTCTGGAATAGTTGCTTCTCATAACACTTCAGCATACAACTCTTCTAAGGCTGCTGTAAGACATCTTTCAAAGTCAGTTGCTTTACATTGCGCCAAATCTACCAATCTTGTTAGATGCAATTCATTACATCCAGTTTTTACTAGGACTGCAATGGTGCAAAGTATGATTGATTCAGCTCCAGAAAGAAATATTGAACAAAAACTTATTCAACAGATTCCTATTAGAAAACTTGCCGAACCTGTAGATATTGCTAATGCAGCAGTTTTCCTTGCATCAGATGAGTCATCATTTATAACTGGAACTGAATTGATTGTTGACGGCGGTTTAAGCGCAACATAACATGGCAAAAAAATCACAGCTTACTAAATCACTTGAACTATTTAATTTAGAGAAGATTGATAGAGATATTTTTAGCTGGACTGGAAAAAATGTAGGTTATAAGAGAATCTTTGGGGGGCAAGTTATGGCCCAAACTCTTATAGCGGCATACAAAACTGTTGATGTAGAACATTTCGCACACTCTTTTCATTCATATTTCTTAAGACCAGGAATAATGGAAAAATCAATTACATTCACTGTTGATAGAATCAGAGATGGTAAGAGTTTTACAACAAGAAGTGTTAAGGCAATTCAAGACGGGGAAGTGATCTTCAATTGTTCAATTTCTTTTCAAAAAAGAGAAAAAGGTTTAGAGCATCAAATTGATATGCCCAATGTTCCAGAACCAGAAACATTAAAAAGTGAGCAAGAGATAAGAGAAGAGATACTTAAAGAATTAAAGATGAATAAAGAAGATATGCCTATGTTTATTAAGCAGAGAGAAATTGAAATGAGGCCTGTTGAAAAACAGAATTATTTTAAACCTGAAAGGATGCCTCCCTATAAGAACACTTGGATTAAAACGGGTGGCAAGCTTCCGGAAGATCAAGTTATACAACAAGCATTTCTTTTGTATATTTCAGATATGGGTTTGCTCGGTGCAGCTAATAACTCAGTTGGAGTCAATTTTCTTACAAAAAATTTACAAAATGCGAGCCTTGATCATGCAATGTGGTTTCATAGAAAGCTTGATTTAGATGGATGGTTTTTATATACAATTGAAAGCCCTATAACTAGAAACGCGAGAGGGTTTTCAAGGGGATCAATATTTTCAAGAGATGGTAAGTTGATAGCATCTTGTACCCAAGAGGGATTAATTAGGCTCTGGGAAGATTAAAATTCTCTTACTATTTCAGTAAGATATTTTACTTTTTCTGGATTTATATCAGGCGTTAATCCATGACCAAGATTAAAAATATATCCAGGAAAATCTTTGAATCTATCTAATATTTTGTATGTCTCATTTTTAATTATTACATCAGATTCAAGTAATATTTTTGGATCAAGATTACCTTGCAGAGCTGTTTTGCCTCTTGCAAGATCAATATCAAAATCATTCATAGACCAATAGAGGCTTATACAATCTGCCGATGTTTCAATTAAAGTTCTTGAATTACAACTCGGCTCTCTTGCAAATAAAATTATAGGTATATTTGACGTCACTGGATCTTGTTTCAAGGCAGTAATTAAGAATTTTATATAACTAAGTGATAAATCATTTAATTGTTTACTATCTAAAATATTTGCCCAAGAATCAAATATTTGAACAACATCTGCGCCAGCCTGAACCTGCTTTCTTAAATATAAAAAACATGCATCTGTTAATCTTGATAAAAGTAAGTGGGTCTCAGCTTTATTATCCATAACAAATTTAATTGTTTTTTCGAAGTTTTTTGATGAATGACCTTCAATTGAATAAGCTGCCAATGTCCATGGGCTTCCACAAAAACCAATTAAAGGTATATCTCTGGGAAGGGCGTTTTTAATATTTGATACAGCTTCATATACATATGAAAGGCTATCTGGATCAAATGGAATTAAGTTATTTACATCGTCAACGCTATTGATTGGGTTTTCAAACACTGGACCTTCCTTTTCGACAAATTTTACTTTTAATCCTAGAGCATCTGGAATAGTAAGAATATCTGAGAACAATATTGCAGCATCAAGACTAAACGCATCAATAGGTTGTAAAGCTAACTCACAACACACCTCAGGATCTCTACACATATCAAGAAAATTTTTGAATTTAGATCTTATTTTCCTGTACTCTGGCATATACCTTCCAGCTTGCCTCATATACCAAATAGGCGGCGTTGAAAGTTTTTCTTTTTTAAGAGCTTCTAAAAAAACTGGATTTGAGTTAATCATGAAATATATTTTATTATACTTTTGCCTGCTTCTCTTCCTTCCCATATAGCCGTAACTACTAAATCAGATCCTCGAACCATGTCTCCTCCTGAAAATATTTTTTTATTTGAAGTCTGGAACTTGAATTCTTGATTTTCTTCAGCAATAACAAGCCCATTTTTTTTAGTATCTATATTAAAATCATCGAACCAATCAGAGGGGCTTGCCCTAAAACCAAAAGCAATGATAACGGCATCAGCATCATATATTTTTTCTGAACCGGGAATCGGTATTGGTACCTGTCTACCGTTTTGATCAGGTTCGCCCAATTCAGTCTGAACTGTTTTAACTCCCTCAACTTTTTCATTTCCTAATATATCAATCGGTTGAATATTGAAGTCAAATATAACACCTTCTTCTTTTGCATTTTTGACTTCTCTTCTTGAGCCAGGCATATTTTTCTCATTCCGTCTATAAAGACATGTTACAGATTTAGCTCCTTGTCTTATAGCAGTTCTATTACAATCCATCGCTGTATCACCACCTCCTAACACAACAACGTTTTTACCTTTAAAATTTATGTGCTCGGCTTTACCCGAGCTCATGTTAAGTAATTTTTTTGTGTTAGAAATTAAGTAATCTATTGCTTTATAAACTCCAGGAAGTTTTTCACCTTTAAAACCTCCCTCAAGAGATGTGTAGGTTCCCATTGCAAGAAATACGGCATCATAATTGTCATAAAGTTTTTTAAATTCGATATCCTTGCCAATTTCAATGCCTAGATTGAATTTAATGCCCATCTCTTCTAGAATTTTTCTTCTTCTTTTGACAACAGATTTTTCAAGCTTAAATTCTGGTATACCAAATGTTAATAACCCACCAATTTCTTCATTTTTATCAAAAACATGACTGTGTATGCCGGCTCTTATAAGTACATCAGCACATGCAATACCTGCTGGGCCAGAACCAATAATTCCAACTTTTTTGTTAGTCCACTTTCTATGTGACAAGTCAGGTTTCCAACCCATTTCAAAAGCTTTTTCAGTAATATATTTTTCAACTGATCCTATGGTAACTGCACCAAAGCCATCATTAAGTGTACAAGCACCTTCACATAATCTATCTTGAGGACACACACGACCACATACCTCAGGTAAGCTATTTGTAGAATGACATAAATCTGCAGCCTCAATAATATTGCCTTCGTTAACAAGTTTTAACCAATCTGGAATGTAGTTATGAACAGGACATTTCCATTCGCAATATGGATTGCCACAATCCAAACATCTATGAGCCTGATTAGATGCTTGAACTTGATTGTATTCTCCGTATATTTCAACAAAATTAATTTTTCTTTCATCCGGTGTTTTTTTTGAGGGATCAAAACGTCCCACATCAAGAAATTGAAAATTATTATCTAATTTTTCAAATGATAGATATTCATCTCTGTTTGACAAATCTTTACTAGTATTAATAAAGTTCAGATCTTTTTGAGTAATCTCTTCCCGCCATTCATATAATTTACTTTTAGCTTCCTCAAAGTTTGAAATTGGAGCAAAAGATTTAGTCATGTATTTTTTATTAATTCTAATCTTTCCATAAAAATAGGGGGACTTAGGCTGTGTAAATAGCAAAAGACCTTTTTCAATTTTGTATTGCTTATTTTTTTGTGTCATTTTGAGGTGCGAGTATGACATAGTATGACACTTTTTATGAAAAATTAATATTTTTTTGTTAGAATAATGAATTAATCCTTATATATTTATGCCTAAACTCTATAAAAAAGAAGACTTTCGAGATAATTGCGGTTTTGGATTAATTGCAAATATTGATGGAAAGAAATCTAGAAAAATAATTACAGACTCTATAAATGCTTTAGAAAGTATGACTCATAGAGGTGGAATTGGATCTGATGGAAAAACAGGCGATGGTTGTGGTTTATTAGTTGATATTGATAAAAAATTCTTCAAAAACATTCTTGCGAATGAGCAAAATATAGAATTGCCAGAGAGGTTTGCAATTGGTCAATTATTTTGCTTCAAAGAATTGGATGAAATACTGCCTAAAATGAAGAAAGTTTTTTTATCTGAATCCTTGGAGATAATCACGACTAGAAAAGTCCCTGTAAATAAAAAAGTTCTAGGAGATCTAGCCTTAGATTGTCTGCCAAGAATATACCAAATATATGTTAAACCTTGTGAAGATAATTTATCCCCGAGTCAATTTCAAACCGCGATTCTTCAATCTAGGAAATTTATTGAAGAAATATATCTTGATGATGAAAAATTATATTTTTGCAGCATGTCTTCAAAAACTATTATTTACAAAGGCTTAATGCTTCCTAAAGACATCAACAATTTTTATCTTGATTTGAAGTCGAGTGAATTTAGATCTTCTATTTGTGTTTTTCATCAAAGATTCTCTACAAATACAACTCCTAAGTGGCATTTAGCACAGCCATTTAGATTATTAGCTCATAATGGAGAAATTAATGCCATAAGGGGAAATAGAAACTGGGTAAAAGCAAGATCCCACAATTTTAAGACACCTTTGATTCCTAAGATCCAGAAATTTAAACAAATTGTAAATGAAGTTGGCTCAGATTCCTCAGCCCTCGATAATATGCTTGAGATATTAATAAAGGGCGGCATAGATATATTTAAATCAATAAGAATGGTTCTACCTCCAGCATGGCAAAATGCTCAGCTACTAGATCCAGATATTAGAGGCTTTCACGAATATAATTCTATGCATATGGAGCCTTGGGATGGTCCAGCAGGTATAGTAATGTCTGATGGTGATTGGGCAATATGTATTCTTGATAGAAACGGCCTAAGGCCAGCAAGATTTCAGATAGATGATGATAATGTAATATCTATTGCATCTGAAACAGGCATCAATCTAATTGATAACGAAAAAATCGTATTTAAAGGAAGGGTCTCACCTGGAGGTTTAATAGCCATAAATACTAAAACAGGTGAAGTATTCTCTGAAAAGCAGATTGACGAAAGACTAAAACAAAAAGCTCCATATAGAGCATGGCTTAAAGAGAGCTCAATCTACATTGAATCAAGTTTAGATAAATATGAAGGTCAGGGATTAAAAGAAATTAGCTCAGAAGAGTTTAATATTTCTTCCAAGCTATTCCTATTATTTAAAGAAGAAAGAACTTCAGTTATAAAGCCTTTATCAATTGAATCGCAAGAAGGAACTGGGTCAATGGGAGATGATACTGCTCTTGCAGTTATGAGTAAAATGCACAGACAGATATATGATTACTTTAGACAACAATTTGCTCAAGTTACTAATCCTCCAATTGATTCATTGAGAGAAGTCTCAGTGATGTCTCTTGAGACTTGTTATGGACCAGAATTAAACATTTTTGAAGAAAGCTCAGAACATGCAAAAAGATTAGTTACATCCTCACCGGTTTTATCATATAAAAAACTCCAATCTATTTTGCGCAATCCTTATTATGATTGTGATCAAATTAAACTTGAATATAAAAACAATATTGATCTAAAGACGGCATTAAAAAGCCTGCAAAAAGCAGTCATCAAAAGTGTTAATGATGGCAATACAGTTATACATTTGATTGAATCTCTACCTGATAAAGACTTTCTTCATATTAATGCATTATTAGCTGTAGGCTGCGTGCATCAACACTTAGTAAAACTCGGTTTAAGATCTAAAGTAAATATTGTAGTAACTTCCTCATCTGCAAGAGATACACATCAAATAGCATGTTTAATTGGCTTTGGAGCTACAGCTGTTTATCCGACTTTGGCATATCAAACCATTCTAGATCTTACAAACAGAAATGAACTTCAAGGAGATGCGCACGAGAATTGTGCTAGATACAGGAAAGGCATCAATAAAGGATTATTAAAAATAATTTCAAAAATGGGAATTTCTACTATTTCTAGTTATAGAGGATCACAGTTATTTGAAATAGTTGGATTGAATGATGAAATAGTAAATATGTGTTTTACAAATACCGTAAGCAGAATACAAGGTAAGAATTTCAAAGATCTTCATAATGAAAATAAAAAATTAAATGAATATGCAAGATCTAATTTATCTGACATAAGTATTGGAGGGCTTCTCAAATATGTTCATGGTGGGGAATATCATACCTATAATCCAGAAATTGTTAAAAAATTACAAGAGGCGGTGTCTACAGGATCAAACGAAAGCTACAAGGAATATTCTGATCTAGTAGATAAAAGACCTCCTGCAATGTTAAGAGATTTACTTGGAGTAAAATATCTTAAGAATAAATCAAATAAAGTACCTGAATCTAAAAAACAAATAATAAAAAGATTTGACTCTGCTGGGATGAGTCTTGGCTCATTATCACCTAAAGCACATGAAACTCTTGCTGAAGCAATGAATACTTTAGGGGCAAGATCTAACTCAGGTGAAGGAGGAGAGGGAAAACATAGATATGGAACTATAAAGATGTCAAAAATTAAGCAAGTAGCATCTGGAAGGTTTGGTGTTACACCCCATTACTTAGTTAATGCTGAAGTTCTTCAAATTAAAATAGCTCAAGGTGCAAAGCCAGGCGAAGGGGGGCAGCTTCCAGGAGGCAAGGTCAATAAATTAATTGCTGAATTAAGGTATTCAACGCCTGGCATCACATTAATATCACCTCCACCTCATCACGATATTTATTCCATTGAAGACTTAGCTCAGCTTATTTATGATTTAAAACAAGTTAATCCTACTGCACTTGTTTCTGTGAAACTGGTCTCAGAACCCGGAGTTGGAACAATAGCATCTGGAGTTGCAAAAGCTTATGCTGACCTGATAACAATTTCAGGTCATGATGGAGGAACTGGTGCAAGTCCTCTAACATCAATAAGATATGCAGGATCACCATGGGAACTCGGTTTAGCAGAGGCTCATCAAAGCCTAAGGGATTCTGGTTTACGGCATAAAATAAGACTTCAGACTGATGGTGGAATGAAAACAGGTCTTGATGTAATCAAGGCAGCGATCTTAGGAGCTGAATCATTTGGATTTGGAACGGGCCCTATGATAGCAATGGGCTGCAAATATTTAAGAATATGTCATTTAAACAATTGTGCTACTGGTGTTGCAACTCAAAGAAAAGATCTAATTAATCAACATTTTATTGGAGAAAAAGAAAGAGTAATTAATTATTTTAATTTTATTGCTAACGATGTAAGAAATCATTTAAAGAATATGGGAGTTTCTAGCCTTGAAGAGATTATAGGCCAGACAAAGTATCTTGAACAAATTATTGATATTGAAGATCAATACAAATCAATTGATTTGTCTGGTCTCTTGCAAAGGGATGATGATTTAGACGAACCACATTTTTGTACAGTTAGAAGAAATAATCCATGGGACAAAGGCGTTCTATCTGCAAAGATATTGAATCAATCAATGAAATATATAGATAATAATAAAAAAGGTACGCTTCATTTTAAGATCTCAAACAGAGATAGATCAGTTGGCGCCAACATATCAGGATATATAGCAAAGAAGTATGGTGAAAAAGGATTAGAAAAAAAACTATCTTTGAATTTTGAGGGATCAGCAGGTCAAAGTTTTGGGTGCTGGAATGCAAATAACTTGAATTTAACTGTAAATGGTGATGCAAATGACTATGTTGGAAAAGGTATGAATGGTGGAAGGATAGTTATTAAAAATGATTCTGATTTTGCGAAAGAAAATAATGAAACAGTATTAGCTGGCAACACATGTTTATATGGTGCAACTGGAGGAGAATTATTTATTTCTGGTTCAGCTGGTGAAAGATTTGCTGTAAGAAACTCTGGAGCAAATGCAGTTGTGGAAGGCGCAGGAGACCATTGTTGCGAATATATGACAGGCGGGCATGTAACTATTTTAGGATCAGTGGGACTAAATTTTGGAGCAGGAATGACTGGTGGTTTTGCCTATGTTCTTGATGAAGATAGAACTTTTTTTGATAAATGCAACAGAGGGCTGGTTAATTTAGAAAGGATCACCACAGAGGAAATGCAACCTCATAGAAAATATTTAAAAGAAATACTCGAAAAGCATTATAAATATACAAAAAGCATTAAAGCAAAGCATTTGCTTAACGACTTTGAAAGATATGAGCCTTTTTTTTGGTTAGTCATTCCGGCAGCATCTAATATACAAGATTTATTAAAAGCGACTACTGCTAATGCAGCTTAGGCTAATGCCTTTTTAATATTATTATTTTTGAACTTTGAAGTTTTGAATGCTTTAAAGTTCGCATCAATTAGGATTAAATTTAAATCACCATCCAAAACTTTTTTATCTGATTTCATATATTTCTTAAGTTTTGAATATGAGTATTTTGAATGATCTGTCTTTAACCCTAACGAATCAATCATATTTAAAATGTTATCTAATTGATAGTCTTTAATATGTCCCTCAAAATAAGAAACTTTTGAAGCAATAACCATACCTAGAGTAATTGCAGCACCATGAGTTATATTTTTATATTTGTCATGAGCTTCGATAGCATGACCAAAAGTATGACCAAAATTAAGTATTGCTCTTATCCCATTTTCCTTTTCATCCTTAGTAACAATTTTAGACTTAGTTTTAATAGACTCTTCTATTATGACTTTAAGAATTTCTTCATTTCTTTTTACTATCTTATTAGCATTTTCTTCAATAATATTTTTCAGCTTTTTATTTCCAATAAATGCATATTTAATTACTTCGCCTAAACCAGAATTATATTCATTCTTAGAGAGTGTCTTCAAAAAACCTGTTGATATAAGAACAAATTTTGGATTATAGAATGAGCCAATTAAATTTTTTCCTTGAGGCATGTTAATTGCAGTTTTACCGCCTACAGATGAGTCTACTTGTGATAATAGTGTGGTAGGAATCTGTATATAATCGATACCTCTCAAAAAAGTAGCAGCACAAAAGCCAGTAATGTCACCGACTACACCACCACCTAAAGCTATAAGACAGTCAGATCTATCAAAATTAAGATCAAAAAGCTTTTTCAGTATCTTATTGTAGGATGAAAAAGATTTAGATTTTTCTCCTTGTTCTAATATTAGAAGATGCTTATTTTTATTATTGATCAAGTTTTTGATCATATTGATATGCTTCTTGGGAACTCCTTCGTCTGAAATAATAAGAACTTTATTTTTTTTACCAATATGCCTGTTCAAAATAGACTTTGATAAATTATTTCCAGTTATATGAATTTGATACTTTGAAGGTCCATTACCAGCTGATATTTCCGCCATACTTTAACTCTTAACCAATGATATTATTTCAGAAGCTACATCTTGACTGGATTTATTTTCAGTCATCACAACATGATCAGATACTTTTTCGTATAATTCTTCTCTTTCTTTATGAAGCTTAGTAAGAATTTCCTCAGGATCACCATTTTTAAGCAATGGTCTATCTTTATCTTTTGCGGTTCTCTCCACTTGAACTGATATTGGAGTTGATAAATAAAATACTGTACCTCTTGAAGAGAGGAGTTCTCTGTTGATTTCAGATAGTATTATTCCACCACCAGTTGATAGAACAATAGAGTTTTTTTCGACCATTTCACTAAGAATATTACTTTCTCTTTTTCTAAAACCATCTTCGCCTTCAAGATCAAAAATCCAATCAATAGATGCACCTGTTCTAGATTCTATCTCTTCATCTGTATCAAAGAAATTAAGAAACATTTCGTCGGATATAATTTTTCCAACGGTAGATTTACCGGAACCCATTGGACCAACAATAAATATATTCATAGTTATATTAAATAAGCGAAGATTTTAACATCTTAGTCAATAAATACACTTTTTAAATTCTAAATGATATATTCTTTGTGATTATAGATTTAAAATATGTTATGCACAGATTAGTAAAAATTTCCTTTTTTTCTGGAGTTTTTCTCTGCCTAGCTGCAATTATTCTTATAATATTTACCTATATTGTACTAAAGCCCGATCTTCCAAAAATTAACCTAGTTGACGAGTCTGAACTTCAAATGCCCTTAAAAGTTTACACAAAGGATGGGATTTTAATAGGTGAGTATGGAGAGATAAAAAGAAGAACAACGAATTATCAAGACATTCCTGAAAATATTAAAAATGCCTTCCTTGCTGCTGAGGATGACAATTTTTTTAATCATCAAGGAATAAGTTACACTGGACTAATCAGATCTTTTATAAGATGCCTTAGGTCAACAGGATGTGAAGGAGGGGGCGGAACAATAACAATGCAGGTTGTTCGAGGATACCTTCTAACAAGAGATCAAACTATTATCAGAAAATTAAAAGAAATTTACTTAGCACTTGAGTTAGAGGGAAATATTACCAAAGAAGAGATTTTTGAATTGTATGTTAATAGGATATTTCTTGGCAATAGATCATATGGTATTGAAGCAGCGGCAAATACTTATTTTGATAAAGGATTAAATGATTTAAGTATAAGCGAATCAGCAACTATAGCTGCGTTAGCCCAACTACCATCAAGAGTTAATCCTATAAAAGATCCCAGAAGAACAAAACAAAGAAGAGATTGGATTTTATCTAGAATGTTGTTTTTAGACTATATTGATTCAATAGAATATAAACAAGCAATATCTGAAGATTTGAAGATAGCTAAAAATATAAATTTATATGAAGTAGATGCAAATCATATTGCTGAGCTTGCGCGACAAGAAATTATTACAAGATATGGATTAAAAGCATATAAAGAAGGTTGGTCAGTCATTACAACTATAGACTCTAATTCTCAGAAGATTGCAAAAGAAAGCATGATGAATGAACTGTTTATTTATGATAAAAGACACGGATGGAGAGAGCCATCAAATTATGCAAATCTTTTTACAAATGACGATATAAAAAAGCTTAGAAACTTGAATTTAGATTTTTTAATCTATGAAAATTATATAGATAACGATGATTTATATGAAGAAAATGTTTCAAACCTAATTTCAGGCATATTTGATGAACATTCATACTATAAAGGCTTTACCAAGGGTTTGGTTGTAAAGGTAGATAGCAAAGAGTTTTTTGTTATCAATGAAGATTTCCAAATTATTACTATTGATTGGAGTAATGAATATAACTGGGCAAAAAAGAGAATTTCTATCAATGATTATGGTCAAAAACCAAATAGCTTTAAAGATATTGTAAATTTTGGCGATCTTGTGTACTTAAAAAATAATCAAGACTTCTTTAATCTCGATCAAATTCCTGAAGCTGAATCTTCTTTTATTTCAATAAATCCAAAATCTGGTGAAGTAGTTGCATATTTAGGTGGAAAGAATTTTTATGAGAGTAGTTTTGACAGGGTGAGACTTTCATATCCACAATCAGGATCAAGTTTTAAACCTTTTATTTATAGTGCTGGCCTCAACAATGGTTATAATCTATCTTCTCTAATTAACGATGCGCCTATTGTTTTTGAGGATGAAAACTTAGAAAGCGCATGGAGACCTCAGAATTACACGGGAGAGTTTTATGGACCGTTATCACTAAGAGACGCCTTAACAAAATCTGTAAACATTGTTTCTATTAAGCTACTCAGAGAATTAGGCATTGAAAATGCTCATAACTATTTAGAAAATTTTGGATTTAAGAAATCAAGACTACCCAGTGATTTATCTTTAGCATTAGGTTCTGGAAATTTTTCGCCAGCTGAAATGGCTAGGGCTTACAGTGTTATTGCAAATGACGGACATATACCGGATATTTATTTCATTGATAGTATTGTTGACCGATTTGGCAATGTTATTTTTTCAAATGATGACTTCAATGTGCCAAAAGACATCAATGCTTTTCCATGGCTAAACACACTCGAAATGAATGTAAAGAGGCCATATTATGTTTTAGAGCCATTAAATAAGACAGAAAAAGTAATTGATGAAAGAGTTGCATTCCTTACAAAAGATGTTTTAAAAGGTTTTTTGAAAAGTGGCGTTGCTGGAAGAAAATCATCATTTCTTAAAAGAGATGATATTGGAGGGAAAACAGGCACTACTAATGATTCTGTAAGCACATGGTTTTCTGGATTCCATGAAGAACTCGTAACGACTGTATGGGTTGGAACCGATGATTTTACTTCATTGGGTGAGAATGAATATGGCTCCACAATTGCTCTGCCTATATGGTTGAATTATATGGATTACAAATTAGACACATTAAAACCATCAAAAGATACAATCCCAGAAAATATCTCGTTTGTTAGAGTTAATAAGTTAACTGGTGAAATCGATAAAGATTCAAAAGAAAATTTTTATTTTGAGTTATTTTTAAAAGAGAATATAAATTAGTTTTTAAAAATACTTATCGATAGAAGCTTCCAAACATTCTCAATATAAGTAGATGGAGAATCTTTAAATTTAGACCTTATATACCTTCCGATATTACCTTCAATTGATGTGACTATAAGTTGAGCAGATATCCCAGGTTGTGTAGTTAAGTTTGAGTTATCTTCTTTTAGCATTTGTCTAAGCATAAGCTCAAATCTTTCATAGAATTGATTCACATCATCGGCTACATTTTGCTCATTTGATGATAGCGCCTCTCTTGACAGCAATCTGGCAAAGCCTTTATTTTTTTCAATAAAAATCATGAAAAACATATATGCACTTTTTGCTTTCTCCTGAGCAGATAATTTGCTTTTTTTAAGCTCATTACATTTTGTAAAAATTGCATCGTCACAAAATTTAAATAATTCAGCATATATTGATCTTTTGCTGGGAAAGTGTCTATACAATGCAGCCTCAGTAATATTTGATTTTTTTGCAAGCAAAGCAGTAGTTATTTTTGATAGATTTCTTTCTTCAAGCATACTTGCCAAAGACTGCAAAATAATGTTTTTTCTATCTTTTTTCATTCTTAATCTAAATTTATATCAATATCAGGACAAATGCGAGAAAGTTCATTTAGAAATTCACTTTTTATTTCTTTAAGATCATGTTCGGAATTTCCTTCAAACCTAAGAACTAATTTAGGAGTTGTATTAGAGGCTCTCAATAAACCCCACCCATTGTTAAAATTTATTCTTAGGCCATCAATAGTAATTTTTTCACCTTGAAGCTCACATTTTTCTGAGAAGTCTTCTATGATTTTAAACTTGGATTCGTCAGTAACAGTTATATTTAGCTCTGGGGTTGAAAAGAGTTTTGGCAACTCATTGTTGATCGCAGAAATACTTTTACCTTCATTAGAGATAATTTCAATTATTCTTGCTCCTGAATAATGACCATCATCAAAGCCATACCACTTGTCATTAAAAAAAATATGACCACTCATCTCACCTGCAAGTAATGGATTATGTTTTTTTATACCATTTTTAATATGAAAATGTCCTGTAGGTAACATTATTGGATTTCCACCAAATTCAGAGATTATATTACTGAGAGCATTTGAGCATTTTACGTCAAAAATCACGGACCCTTTTTTTGAAGACAGTATATCCTTACTTAACATCATCATGATTTTATCAGGAAATACCACCTCTCCTTGATCTGTCACTAGGCCAACTCTGTCACCATCTCCATCAAAAGCCAAGCCTAAATCAGCATTTGTTTCTTTTACTTTGGTGACTAAATCACTAAGATTTTCAATTTTTCCAGGATCAGGATGATGGTTAGGAAAATTGCCATCAACTTCACTAAAAAGCTCAATAACTTCACATCCAATGCTTTTAAATAATTGAGGTGCAATACAACCGGCAGCCCCATTGCCACAATCGATTACTACTTTAATCTTTTGATTTAAATTTAATTTAATATTTTCTTTTACCTCTCTAAGATACTTATCTTTAATATCTTCATAAGAGATTTTTCCTAAATCTTTCGCTTTAGGTTTTTCTTCGTCAATAAGCTTAAAAATTTCATTACCTGAAACTGGCTTATCATTAATAACAAGTTTTACTCCATTATAGTTTTTTGGATTATGACTTCCTGTAATCATTACACCACTTTTAAATGTATTTTTTTTTGCTGCAAAATATAGCAGAGGTGTGCTTACAAGTCCTAGATTAATTACGTTAAGACCATAGCTGGATAAAGAGTTCGATAAAGCATCGATTAAGCTTTCACCTGAGAGCCTGCCATCTCTTCCAATGCAAATTTCTGAAACCTTTTCATCATCACATTTAATTGAAATAGCTTTTGCAATTTGTCCAACAACATTCTCATTAATTTCTTCTGGATATATGCCTCTTATATCATATTCTCTAAAGATTGATTTTGTTATTTCCATATTTTTTCTTTTGTTATATGTATGATTTTGCAATAATACCTAAGCTTAATTATATCTTGAAATGTGTTTGTAGATACTGAAAACAAATTAATATGGAAAAATGGATCATTCAATAAATGGAATGAAACAAATATCCACATTCTTTCTCATACTTTGCATTATGGAACTGGGGTATTTGAAGGTGTAAGGGCATATAAGACTCCAAAAGGACCAGCAATATTTAGACTTCAAGATCATACAAACAGACTCTTCAAAGCTGCAGAAAAAATCAATATCAAAATACCTTTTTCGTATGATGAATTAAACAATATTCAATGTGAAATTTTAAATATAAATAATTTAGATGAAGGTTATATAAGACCTATTGTTTATCTTGGAAATGAAGGTCTTGGCTTGCGTGCAAAAGACTTAAGTGTAAATGTTGCAATTGCAGCATGGGAGTGGCCATCGTACATGGATCCTAAAGCTAAAAATGATGGGATCTCAGTTATAAAGTCATCTCATAGACAATATGAAAATCCTTTACATTCAGGCAATAAAATTATTGGAACATATTTTAGTAATACTATGGCTCTCCACGAAGCTCTAGATAGCGGAGCAGATGAAGCTATTATGATGGATAAGGATGATTTTATATCTGAAGGAAGTGGAGAAAATATTTTTATTGTTAAAGATAATATTATCTCAACTCCAACCACTACTCATTGCTTAAATGGTATAACCCGTCAATCTGTAATTCAGATTGCAAAAGATTTAGGTATTGAGGTTCAAGAAGAAAATATTCGATATGAAGACTTAGCAAATGCTGAAGAGGCATTTTTTACTGGTACTGCAGTCGAAATAACTCCAATAACAAAATTTGATAACAGACCTATTAATAATGGGAAAAGAGGTGAAATTACACACAAGCTTCAAAACATATTCGAAGAAATTATTTCAGGTAAAAACTCTTTATACAAAAACTGGTTAACTCACACAAGATAATAACTTTTGCAAAAATTAAATATAGCAATCCTTAGTTATAGAAGCGCTAAATATGGTGGAGGGCAGGGCGTATACGTAAAAGATATTTCGTTAGCTTTAACTTTAATAGGACATAAGGTAGATGTTATTTCTGGAGCACCATATCCAGATCTCCACAATGGAATTAATTTAATAAAATTACCTGGCTTAAATTTATTCGAAACATTTTCATTCAAAGATAGGGTAAAAAAATTATTTTATAAAAAAGAAAAAAATGTTAATGATTATTATGAATTTTTCTCTGTTCTATTTGGTGGCTTTCCAGAAATGAAAACTTTTGGAGATAGGGCAAATGATTTTCTTAAAAGTAATGATGAGTATGATTTGGTTATAGATAATCAATCTTTAAGTTATGGAATGCTAGATATACAAAAGAGATTTCCTTTTATTGAAATTGTCCATCATCCAATCACTTTTGATTACAAGCATGAATTAGCTTCATCTAAGAAAATAAAGTATAAAATTTCAAGACATAGGTGGTATTCATTCTTAAAGATGCAAAAAAGAGTAGCTCCTAACATTAAAAGAATTGTCTCACCCTCACAAAGCTCAAAAGATGGAATTGTTAGTGAGTTTAATTGTGACCACGAAAATATAACTGTTATTAATAATGGATTAGATACAGACGAATTTAAACCAATGTCAGAATCTACCAGAAATCAATATAGATTAATTACTACAGCTAGCGCTGATGTTCCATTGAAAGGATTAGACTACTCTTTGAAAGCCCTAAAAGACTTAAAATCAGATTTTCCTGATATACATTTAGTTGTAATTGGTTCTATTAAAGAAAATGGCCATACTCAAAGATTAATTAATGAGCTTGATTTAAAAGATAGCGTATATTTTCAATCAAATATCACTAAGGCACAAATTACAGAACTATATTCAACTAGTTCAATAGCGATAGTAAGTTCTTTGTATGAAGGTTTTGGATATCCAGTTATAGAGGCAATGAGTTGCGAGGTACCTTTAATTGCAACAAATGTTTCATCTATTCCTGAATTAGTGAATGAATATGCTACTTTAGTTGATCCCAAGAATCACAAAATGATATCGGATTCTGTTAAAGAGATAATGTTAGATTATGGAAAATACAAAGAAATAGCTATAAATGGAAGACAGCATGTAATTGATAGATTTAATTGGGCTAAAATTACGAAAGAATACGAAAATATTATTTTTAAAACTATAGAAAAATTTAACGATGCTAACCTTTAATTTTAAAAAACATGAACTAAATCAAAAAGGCATAATGCTTGATGTCGGCTGTGGAGAAGGACGCCATATATTTGGAATTATGCAAGATTATCCTTTAATGAAATGTATTGGATTGGATATGGATAAAGAATCTTTAGAAAAAGCTGAAGAGGGCTATGAATACTTTAAATCGATTTCAGAGGCTGGGGCTCGTTTTTTAAAAGGTTCTGCATATATATTACCATTCCCAGACGAAAGCATTGATCTAATAGTATGCTCAGAAGTGCTTGAGCATCTTCACGAATATAATGATGCTGTTAAAGAAATTCATAGAGTTTTAAAGCCAGGCGGGAAATTTTATGCAAGCGTTCCGGCCTCATGGCCTGAAAAAATATGCTGGAAACTTTCAAAAGATTATCAAAACCAACCAGGCGGACATCTCAGAATATTCAGTCAATCAGGATTGATCTCAGAAATAAAAGAATCTGGCTTTAAGTTTTTATCATCTGAGAAATTCCATTCAATTCATAGTCCTTATTGGTGGCTCAGGTGTTTCTTTTGGGAAACGCAGGATAAAAATTTTTTAGTAAATCTTTATAAGAAAATGCTTGAGAGGCATATCCTTAAAAAACCTTTTTTCATTAATTTAATAGACAAAGCCTTAAATCCAATTATGGGAAAAAGTTTTTCAATGTATTTTGAAAAAACATAAAAATGCAAAAGCCTCTTAGAAGACCACCAAGAAGATATATTCGAACTCCAAAGATAGATTTCTTTATTAAAATAGCTGCATACATAGAGTCAATTCAATTAAAATCTGGTGCAATTCCGTCAAACGAAGATGGCTCCCATGACCCATGGGATCATATTGAATCAATAATGGGTTTAAGTTTTGCTAACAAGTTGGATTCTTGTAAGTTAGCATTTCAGTGGTTAATTGAAAATCAAAATATAGATGGAAGTTGGCATGCTAAATATGATGATCTAAAACCAATTGAAAAAAACAAGCCAACGCATTTTGCGCCTTATATAGCAGTCGCTGCATTACATTTTTATAAAATTACTTCTGATAAAGAATTTTTAAAGAAATTGTGGCCTACTATTGAATCTGCAATTAATTTTACAACAAACCTACAAATATCGAATGGGACAATACCTTGGTCTATTGATTCTAAAGGATTGATAGAAGAAGACTATTTACTTACAGGCTCTTCCTCTATTCTTAAAAGCATTGAGTGTGGCCTTGCTATTTCAAAAATACTTGGTGAACAAAAAAATATTAGAAAGTGGCTTAAATGCTATGAGTTATTATCTGATGCAATTAAAAACCCATCTGGGAAATTTGATTTATTAAAAGATAGGAAAAGATTTTCAATGGATTGGTATTATCCGATTCTCTCCGGATGTTTGAATAATGATGAAAAGTCTTTCTACATCCAGAAAGTCTTTAATGATTTTTATACAGAAGACATTGGTATTAAATGCGTTATTGAAGAACCATGGGTCACCGTTGCTGAAACAAGTGAATTTATAATTTCTTTGGTAGGTTGTGGGCGTGAAAATAAAGCGAGAAAATTGCTTTTTGACGTATTTAATATATCTGATCAAAATGGAATTCCCTATATGGGGTGGCAATATGAAGAAAATATTTTTTGGCCTGAAGAAAAGCCTAGTTGGACTTCAGCTGCTTTGATAATTGCTGCCGACACCGTGCTTAATTTTTCAGATGCATCAGATTTATTTATTAAGAATCAATCAATTCTTTATTAAGCAAGCAATAGTATCGACCCTTTCATATAGCTCATAGTTATTTTTAAGAGCTTTTTTATATATTTCATATGGAGCTTGACCTCCTTCATTAGGATTTTCAAAAATATCATGTATCACTAACGATCCTCCAGTTAATATTTTAGGCTCCCATGAAATATAGTCGCTAAAAGCAGACTCAATAGAGTGACCCCCATCAACAAATACCATGCCTAATTTAGTGGACCATTTTGAAGCAACTTGAGTCGATTGAGAGATAATTGGGACTACATTGCTTGCCTTAAACTTATTTAAATTATCAATAAATAAAGGAAATGTATTTACTTTATTTGTAGAGTGATCATATATTTCATTATCAAAATATTCTTCATTGAATTGGTGTTCTTCGGATCCAGCATGATGATCAATAGTGAACACATATTGATTATTAGTTGCTGCACCACCAGCTAAATATAAAGCTGACTTTCCGCAATATGTACCTATCTCTAAAATAGGTCCAATATTTGAAAATTTTTTGGCCCATTTAAACAGTGCCTGACCCTCGTTTTTAGGCATAAAACCCTTCACTTTTTCAATATCTTGAATATTCATTTATATAAATTTTGTTTACCCAAGGTAGACTTAAACCTTCTGTGCTGCCAAAGATACTCGGATGGGTTTTGTTTAATACGTTCTTCAATATGCATATTCAGATTTTCTGAGAAGTTAAATTCATCTAAATGATTTAAAGTTAATTCTTCAATATCAATTATTAATTCATTTTTATTAAGATAGCTATTCAAGAAAAAAGTCTTGCAGGATGTTTTGTTCACAATTTTCGCTGGAGCAGCAACTGTTGCTGCTGGTAGGTTAAAAAATTTTATTTCGTTGGATTTCTTCATTCCATAATCTTGATCAGGCGCGTAAAGAACGGTCTTTCCATTTTTAAGCCACTTTATAAATCTAATAGTATTATTTCTATCAACAACATCTCGCATACCTTTCAATCTTCCTTTTTTTTGAATAGATTGAAAGTATTTAGAATTATGCTCTCTTTCAACACCATATATTTCAGCATGCATACCAAGTATCCGGGTATCAAGCTCTAAATGTAATGAATGTTTAAAAAATAAGAGTACTCCTTGGCTTTTCTCTTGGTTCTCAATAAGTTTACTTAAACCATTTATTTTATAAGAGATGTTTTTATTTATTCTTTCATTTGACCAAAACCAAGCTATACCTGTATCAAATAAAATCCTTCCTGATAAGATTATATTTCTTTTATACATACTACTTATTTCATTTTTAGAGGTTTCTGGAAAACAAAGGTTAATATTTATTTTACTGAATTTATTTCTTTTAAAAGGAATTAGGTACAGCAAAAACCCAACCAATGATGACAATATTAGCTGTAGACGCCTTGGAAGGAGTATTATTGCTCTCCAAAAAGCAATAAGAATTATTAATAATGCATTATTCATATAATATTAAGATGTATTATTACATTATTAGAGCTAAGAATTATTAATGAGATTATTTTTATATAACAGCCTTTTATTTATTTTATTACCTTTTATGGTGCTAAGGCTGTTCTATAAAAGCGTCCAAGACAAAGACTATATAAAAAATATATCAAATAGATTTGGTTTTTTTAAAAAAGATGCTCCTCTGAACCTTGTGTGGTTTCATGCAGTTAGTCTTGGAGAAGTAATAAGCTCACAAATCCTTGTAAAGAAATTATTAAAAGATAACAACATTGTTCTCTCAGTTTCTACTCCGACAGGACTCAAAGAGGCAGAAAAGATATATGGAGATGCCATCACAGTAGTTTATGCTCCATGGGATTTTATATTTTTCGTTAACAGGTTTATAAAAAAATTTAAACCTAAGGCACTAATTTTATTTGAAACAGAAATATGGCCATCAATGATATATGCCATGAGGAAGAGCAATAAACCAGTAATATTATCTAATGCAAGATTGTCTGAGTCCTCATTCAAAAAATATAGAAGAGCAAAGTTTGTCATTAAAGAAACTTTGAGCAAATTTTCTTTGATTCTGGCACAAAGTTTTGAACATGTTGACCGTTTTAAGAATATGGGAGTAAAAGAAAACTGTATCATTAAGGTTGGGTCAACAAAGTTTGACTTTGATGCACTAAAAAACTCAGAAGAATCTGCCATTCCTAATGATATTGAATATATCCTTGCAGCCAGTACCCACATAGGAGAGGATGAAATAATTATCAGAGCTTATGAGAAATTAAAAAAAGAATTTGATGATTTAAAGCTGATTATTGTCCCCAGACACCCTGAAAGGGCTATAACAGTAAAAGAGATTTTAAAAAACAAAAACGTACAATGTGCCATAGACAGCTATGATATTGCTCTCACTATCCGTGCTAATGATGTAATAATAATAGACACTACAGGCAAACTTAATAGTTTATATGAAAGAGCAAAGGTTTCTTTTATTGGCGGTAGCTTGATAGGCAAATATGGAGGACATAACATTATTGAGCCTGCATATAATAGAAGTTCATTTATAGTTGGACCACATATGAGGAACTTTAAAGATATCTTAAATTTATTTTTAGAAAGAAATGCGTGCCTGCAGTTAGATAATCCCAATGAATTATTTGATGGCTTTAAAAAATTACTTAATAATGATGAATTGAGAAATCATATGATAGATAATGCATATAAAGTAGTTGATGAAAATAAAGGTTCATCTAATAAGCAATATAACCACATAAAAGAACTAATAAAATAATTATGAAATTAGTAACAGCAATTATAAAACCTTTTAAGGTAGAAGAAGTAAGAGCGTCTCTTGATGAGATAGGAATATCTGGAATGACCATGACTGAGGTTAAAGGGTTTGGAAGACAAAAAGGCCATACAGAATTATATAGAGGAGCAGAATATACTATAGATTTTCTTCCAAAGATAAAAATTGAAATTGCTATCGCAGACGAAATGGTTGAACAAGTAAAAACAGCCATAATTAAATCTACTGCATCAGGCAAAATAGGAGACGGAAAGATATTTGTTTCACCAATTGATGAAGTCATCAGAATTAGAACTGGTGAAACCAATGAAGAAGCTCTTTAACTTTTAAATAACTATTAACACCAAATTACCAATTATTTTTCTTTTTGGGCCAACCGCTACTGGAAAGACCGACTTTGCAATAGATTTAGCAAAAAAGTTCCCCGTACAAATAATAAGCGTTGATTCCGTAATGGTATACAAAGGATGTGATATTGGATCTGCAAAACCTGATAAGTATATTTTAGAAAAATATCCACATGAGATGATTGATGTCATGTCACCAAATAAAGTATTCAGCGTTGCAGATTTTTGTAGAGATTCACATGAAATAATAAAAAAAACTCATTTAGCTAAGAAAATACCCTTATTTGTTGGTGGCTCAATGATGTATTTTAAATCTTTGCTTGATGGAATGCATGAACTTCCCGATAGAGATGAAGATTATAGGATAGATTTAGAACTTCTTAAGCAGCAAAATAGCCCTAATTATTTGTATGATTTACTAAAGAAAAAAGATCCTGAGCATGCAAAAAAAATTAATGAGAATGATGAAGTAAGAATAATTCGTGCACTGGAGGTCATCAAACTGAACAAAAAACCTTTGAGTAAAATTTTAGAAGAAAATAAAAAAAGTGCATTAACAAATAATTTTGCAGTCTTACAATTTGGAATCCTTGAAGACAGACAGAATATCCATAAAAGAATTGAAAATAGACTTAGAGTAATGTTCGATAATGGATTAGAGCAAGAAGTGGTAGATTTGCTAGAGTGCTATAACATTCCTGAGAGTCATCCAATCCGCAAATCAGTAAATTACAAACAACTCCTTAGTTATCTGAACGGCGAATACGATATAGAGACTTGTTTCAAAAAAGCACTGTATGCAACCAGACAACTTGCGAAAAGGCAGTCAACTTGGATTAAGGGCTGGGAAAATTTTAAAAAGATTACTATCAAAGATATAAATATCTTAGAAGATGATATCAAAAAGATAATATCTTTACTTTAAATATGATAATAAGCCCCAACATAAATTATAATAGCTAAAACATTTGAGGTAATTAACAGTGAATTGGGATAACAACAACAAAGATCCGTGGGGCAACAACAATGATGCACCTGATTTTGACGAACTAATGAAAAAGTTTTCGTCTATTCTTGGTCGAAAAAAATCATCAAGCAATGGCTCTGGGGATGGCGGTAAGCCAAATGGTTTTAAGTTTTCGTCATCAAGAATCTTAATGTACGCATTTTTTGCATTTTTAATAGTTTATGGTTCTCAATGCATTTACCAACTTGATGCCTCTGAAAGGGCAGTTATTTTAAGATTTGGTAAATTCTATGAAGAACAAGAAGAGGGCCTGAATTTTAGACTTGCTGGTATTGATGATAGATATATTGAAAATGTTTCTTTAACGAGAAGATACACTCAAACAAACAGCATGCTTACCAAAGATGAAAATATAGTTGATGTAACTGTTTCTGCTCAATATAGAATTGCTAACCTCAAAGATTTTGTCCTAAATGATGAGGATCCTGAAGGAAGTTTAAGAAATGCAATTGAAAGTGCTTTAAGACATGTCGTAGGAGATAACACTCTCGATCAAACTTTAACAGTTGGAAGAGAAAATATTGCACAGGAAGTTCAAACTAGATTACAGTCATATCTTGATATATACCAAACAGGTTTGTTAGTTCAACAGGTCAATATAGAAAAGACCGATCCACCTCCAGCTGTAAAAGATGCGTTTGATGATGTTGTTGCAGCAAGAGAGGATAAAGAAAGATTGCAAAATGAGGCAGAAAGATATGCTTTATCGATAGTTCCAGAAGCAAGAGGTCAAGCACAAGCCAGAATAAGGGATGCTGAGGCATATAAACTTGCAGTAGTTGCAAATGCTGAAGGAGAAGTCGATAGATTTAATAAACTGCTAGGTGAATACAGAAAGGCACCTGAAGTGACAAGAGATAGACTTTATCTTGATGCTTTACAATCAGTGCTATCAAATTCAACGAAAGTAATGGTGGATGTTGAGGGTGGAAATAATCTTTTATATCTTCCTCTAGATAAAATAATGGAAGAAAATAAGAAAAAAGGTGATGATGATGAATAAAAGTACATACTCTTTAGTTTTTGCGGCTTTAATATTTGGAATATTGGTTAATAGCGTCTTTATTGTTAATGAGAAAGAAAGAGCAATTGTTTTCCAATTCGGTGAGGCTGTAAGACCAGATATACCAGTAGGATTTCATTTTAAGATACCAATAATACAAACAGTAAAGAAGTATGATGCAAGAATTCAAACACTTGATGAAGAGCCTGATAGGATTCTTACAGTTGAGAGCAAGTATTTGCTAGTTAATTCATTTATTAAGTATAGAATTACTGATGTTTTGACTTTTTATAAGGCAAATAATGGGAGTTTTAATAGTTTAAATAGTTTGCTTGGTCAAAGATCAGAATTTGTTCTTAAAAATAACTTTGGTAGAAGAACGGTGCAAGAGGTTGTATCAGGAGAAAGGGATGAGCTAATGAGCATAATGTTAAGTTCTTTGAATAATTCCGTATCAGATTTAGGAGTTGAGATCATTGACTTTAGGGTTAAACGTATAGATCTGCCTGCTAACCTAAGTAATTCTGTATACGAAAGAATGAGAACTGAAAGAAATAGGTTAGCAGAAGAGCTTAGATCTGAAGGAAAGGAGATAGCCAGGGAAATTAGGGCTGTTGCTGATAAAGATAAAGTCGTTATTCTAGCTGAAGCCTACAAAGAAGCTGAACAGTTGAGAGGTCAAGGAGATGCAGAAGCTGCAGGAATATATGCAGAGTCCTTTTCACAAGATCCAGAATTCTATGAATTTACAAGAAGTATGAAAGCTTATGTTGAGACGTTTGAAAGCAAATCTGATGTTATGTTAATTGATTCAGATTCTGAATTTTTCAAATACCTAAACGATAAAAAAGACGAAGATTAGGTCACACTGTGTCTAAAAATACTCTTATCCTAGGCTTGCAGTGGGGGGATGAAGGTAAGGGTAAGATAGTTGATAATCTAAGTGAAAAAATAGATATTGTTTGCCGTTTTCAAGGTGGACACAATGCTGGCCATACTATAAAAGTTGAGGGTCAAAAAACTGTATTACATTTGATACCCTCAGGAATACTCCATAGCAACGCTAAATGTCTTATAGGTAATGGTGTTGTTTTAGCACTCGATGCGTTAGATAAAGAAATTACGAATCTTAAAGACAGGAATATAAAATTTAAAAATAGATTTTATGTAAGCTCTGCTTGCGCTCTGATTCTTCCTAGTCACATTTCAATTGATAAAGTAAGAGATAAAAAAGAATCCATTGGAACTACTGGAAGGGGAATAGGTCCTGCATATGAAGACAAGATTGGAAGAAGGGCTATAAGATTTGGTGATATTGGTGATGAAAATATTTTAAAAGAAAAGGTTGAATTGCTTGTTGGTTATCACAATCGCTTGCTACAAGAGTTATATCAACACGAACCTCATGATGTTGATACGATCTTCAATTATATTATGAGATATAAACACCTATATGATGAGTTTTGTGTTGATTCTCAAGATAAGATGTATGAATGGATAAAGGCTGATAAATCCATCCTATTTGAAGGCGCTCAAGGAACATTATTGGACATCGATCACGGCACATATCCTTACGTAACATCATCTAGCACAACTGCAGGCGGCGTTTCTACTGGACTAGGCATTGGGCCAAAATTTATTGATAGAATTATTGGCATATCAAAAGCTTATACAACTAGAGTTGGCGAAGGACCATTCCTCACTGAGCTCTTTGATAAAAATGGGGAATTACTAGCTAAGAAGGGTAATGAATTTGGTGCTACCACTGGAAGACCAAGAAGATGCGGATGGCTTGATTTAGTGGCTCTAAAGAAAGCAGTTTTTACAAATTCAGTAACTGATTTATGTATTACAAAACTAGATGTTCTTGATGAAATGAAAAGAATACAAGTTTGTGTTGAATATAAAAATAATATACCAGTTTATAAGGATTTTGATGGTTGGCTATGCGCAACTGAAGGAATTACCAAATATTCTGAGTTACCAGAAAAGGCAAAAGAATACATAGAATTTATAGAAGATTTTACAGAATGTCCTGCTTCTATTATTTCAACTGGACCCTCAAGAAATCAAACTATCACTAGATAGGCTTACATAGCTTTAAGAAATTTATCTAAACTAGCATTAATAAATTTGTAAGAACCAGGACTAGAGAATTTCTTAGAAAGCCTCAGAGATTCATCAATAGTTACAGGCTTATCTAATTCACCATAGAGCATCTCATTGATTGCAAAATAAAGTATCGATTTATCAATTAGTTCAATGCTAGAATTTTTTATATTTAGAGACTCTATAATATTTTTAATATTATTTTTATTTTTCTCTATTGATTTTATAGAGGCAGAAAACAATTTGAAGTCTACCTTTTTTGTCTTATGCTCTTCTTTAAATTGTTTTATTATTTTTGTAGCTTTTTGATTATCAAAAAGCATTTGATAAATAGCTTGAATTAAATATTCTCTTGTTCTAACTGCTATCTTAAAATTAGCTAGATTTTTCATTTATGAGCTCTATCAAGGCATTAGTGTTATTTTTTGTATTTCTAACAAGTCTTTCGTTGAGCTGGTCATAGTTTTCAACACATATTACATTATTAATAATTGCTATATTGCTATAACTTTCAGCAAGGAATCCAATAGACCTAAATGTCTCATTTGTAACGAGATTGTAATGACTGGTTGCACCCCTCATAACTATTCCATTAAAAATTACTCCAATGTAGTCATTGTGCTTTTGGAAATGTTGTCTAGCTAATCCTGCAAGCTCAAGCGCTCCTGGAACTGTTGCAGTTATAACTCGAGTTGTTTTATCAAGCTCATGATTCTCTAATATGTCTATAGCAATGGTAGACATATCTACAAGTTCTTCTTCATATGCATACCAATTTGTTCTAATAACTAATATTTTATTCATTTACAAATCCTGTAATTTCTATATCAAATCCTGAAACGGCATTGTATTTGGTAGGAGTGCCAAGAACAGTTATTTTCTTTAAATCCAAAGCTCTTAAAATCTGTGAACCAACACCTATCACTCTTCTATTAGTTTTTGGTTCAATTTCTTTTTCCTCAAGTTTATTTAACCAATAACTTTTAGCATCTTTATAATTAATGAGCACAAACAATCCATTGCCTTCATCTGAAATTCTTTTTAAAGAATCTCTAATAGACCAATTTTTACCAAGCTCATCTATGCCTAAAGTATCTTGAAGAATGCTTTGAGTTTGAACTCTTACAAGCGGAGATTCAACTGATTTGATGTCACCCTTTGAAAGAGAAAAATGATATTCGTCATGTATCTTATCTCTCCAAACATTTAATTTAAATTCACCAAATTCATTTTTTACATCTTTATCCAGAACAGATTCAACGGTTGCATCCATTTGCAGCCTATAATCAATCAGATCTGCTATCGTGCCAACTTTAATGTTATTCTCTTCACCAAATTTTATAAGATCGTCTCTTCGAGCCATCGTTCCATCATCATTCATAATTTCACATATAACACCCGCAGATTGCAACCCGGCTAATTTTGCTAAATCACATGCAGCTTCCGTGTGACCAGCTCTGCTGAGCACTCCACCCTTCATTGCCTTTAGAGGGAAAACATGTCCAGGTTGAACAATATCTGATGGTTTTGAATATTTATTTACTGCTGTTTTAATTGTATGTGATCTATCAGCTGCAGATATACCAGTACTAATTCCTTCTGCAGCTTCTATCGAAACTGTGAAAGCTGTTTTATTTGCAGCTCTATTGTTATTAGTCATCATTTGAAGATCATACTTCTGACAAAGCTCTGTGCTCATTGGCAGACAAATAAGACCTTTTCCCTTTGAAGCCATGAAATTAATAATATCAGGAGTAACTAAATCAGCTGCACAGACTAGATCACCTTCATTTTCTCTGGCCTCATCATCAACAATGATTACCATTTTTCCATCTTTGATGTCTTTAATTATTTCTAATATATTGCTTTTATCCATTTTTTTTAAACGTTTCTTTCAAGTCGGTATCGATTTTATATGAGGATTCTAATTTAAATCCATAATTTTCAATAGTATTATCTTCATAAAACCAATCAACCCCTTTCTTCCCAAGTTTCTTTGGTGATGTATAAACAATCAATTCATCAACTAGTTCTGTCTTAAGAAATGCATTTGCTAGCTTTGGTCCGGCCTCAATTAATATTGAACAAATATCAGTATCTTTGTAAGAATTAATAATTTTATTTAAATCTCTAATTTCAAAAACATCTACTTCAGCATTTTTAAAAAAGCTAGAATCATCATTATAAGTCTTGTTCGTTAATAAAATCTTTTTAGCTTGGTTAACAGTAAAATTAACGCGTGAATTCATTTTTGGATTGTCATTTCTTAAGGTATTTCCACCCGTCAAAATAGCGTCATAATCAGCCCTAATCTTTTGAACATCATCTCTAGATAGCTCAGAAGTAATAAAAACTCTTTCATTGTGATAATGAGACTTTCCATCAAAAGAAGATGCTATTTTGACAGTAATATAAGGTTTATTATTTTTATGTTTATGAAAGAAAAATTTATTTTGTTTTTCTACAAGATCATGAAGAAGACCAGATTTAACTTGAATGTTATTATTTTCTAAAATTTTTATGCCACGACCTGCAACTTTCGGATTAGGATCTATAGCTCCAATTACCACATTCTTAAAACCTGCATTAGATATAAAATCTGCACAAGATCCTGTTTTTCCAACGTGACTGCATGGTTCCAGTGTAGAAATAAGTGTTAGTTCTGAAAAGTCTTGAAATTTTTTACCTATATACTTCTCAGCTTCATTAATTGCATTAATTTCAGCATGATTTTCTCCATAGATCTCATGATAGCCTTCTGAGATTATTTGATCCTCTTTTATAATAATTGCACCTACAACTGGATTTGGTTTTGCGGTGTATCTAAATTTTTCTGCCTTAGTGATTGCACGAAGCATTAATTCTTCGTAACTCATTTTTTTGATTTATTACTTTTTGGTTTTTCCTTATTGAGTGAATTTATTTCTTCTGAGAAATCTTTTATATCTTGGAAATCTCTGTAAACAGATGCAAAACGAACGTAAGCAACACTATCAACTTCTTTTAGAGCGTGTATCATTATTTCTCCAATATCAATAGATTTTATTTCACGAACACCTCGAGTCCTAATCTCTTTAAGTATTTTTCCAAATACTGAATCTATCTCCTCAACAGATAAAGGTCTTTTTTCAAGAGCCCTCAACATACCCTTTTTTAATTTAGACCCATTGAATGGTTGTCTTTCGCCATTACTTTTTATAACTTTAGGAAGAGCCAAATCAGCAGATTCAAATGTAGTAAACCTGGATTGACAAACTTCACATGACCTTCTTCGTCGAGTTTGAGCGCCATCAGCAACTAGTCTAGAGTCAATAACTTTAGTATCTTCAGCTTGGCAAAAAGGACAATACATCTAAAGATTATATACCGGAAAATTATTTGTAAGCTCTTGAACCTTTTTCTTTATTTCGTTATGCAGTGCTTCATTCTCAAAATTATTAATAATTTCTGAAATCCAATTACTTATAAGCTCAATCTCTTTTTCTTTGAAACCTCTTGTTGTGACTGCTGGTGATCCAATCCTAATTCCAGAAGTAACAAAAGGTGATGCTGGGTCATTTGGAACAGCATTTTTATTAACTGTTATGTTAATTGTTCCCAATAATTTCTCGAGGTCTTTTCCAGTTATATTTTTATTTCTTAAATCTACTAAAACAATATGATTTTCTGTTCCATTAGAAACTACATCAATTCCATTTGACATAATTGTATTAGCCATTAATTTTGCATTTGTGATGACCTGATGTATATATTGTTTGAAATCTGGATCTAACGCCTCCTTGAAGCATATAGCTTTTGCAGCAATAACATGCATTAATGGCCCACCTTGTGATCCTGGAAAGACGGCAGAGTTTAATTTTTTTTCTATTTCTTTATTTTCTTTTGCAAGGATGATCCCTGACCTAGGGCCTCTCAATGTCTTATGAGTAGTTGAAGTTACGACATCAGCATATGGAATTGGTGATGGATATAAACCTGCTGCTACAAGCCCAGAAACATGCGCCATATCTACTAAAAAAAAGGCTCCAACCTCATCAGCAATGTCTCTAAATTTTTTCCAATCTATCAAACCAGAAAATGCCGAAAAGCCTGCGATAATTAATTTTGGATTATGTTCTTTAGCTAATGACCTCACTTCATCGTAGTTAATATCATGTGTTTCAGGGTGTAGCCCATATTGAACACTTTTATAGTTTCTTCCTGAAAAATTAACCTTAGCACCATGTGTTAAATGACCTCCATGATCAAGACTCATACCCAGAATAGTATCGTTAGGCTCAAGAAGTGCCAGGTATGCAGCTGCATTCGCAGAAGATCCCGAATGAGGCTGAACGTTGGCATAATCAGCTTTGAAAAGTTCTTTTGCTCTTTCAATAGCAAGGTTCTCAGCTATATCTACATTTTCACATCCACCATAATATCTTTTTGAGGGATATCCCTCAGCATATTTATTTGTAAGTATTGACCCTTGCGCCTCAAGGATTCTTTTTGATGCATAGTTTTCAGATGCAATTAATTCAATATGATCCTCTTGTCTTGCTGCTTCTCTATGAAATGATGACCATAATTCTGAGTCATAATCTTTAATAGAGCTGCTATTAGAAAAAATATTATCGCTTTTAGATGATTTCATTGTTTTAAATTGATATGTTTGAATACATAGATAATTTTATATTATCTAGGGCTTTTTGTGGATAAAAGGTTTCTTCCTTTTTGGATAGCATAAATTACATATTTTACACTTTAATCCATAGCATGATCTAGCTGTACAGTATTCTCGACCCCAGAATATGATCTGTAAATGAAGCTTATTCCATGAATCTTTTGGAAATATTTTTTTAAGATCAGTTTCAGTTTTTTTAACGCTCTTACCATCAGTCAATCCCCATCTTTGAGCTAACCTATGTATATGTGTATCTACTGCAAAGGCAGGAACACCAAAACCTTGACTCATTACAACAGATGCCGTTTTGTGACCAACCCCGGGTAGCCTTTCTAGATCTTCAAAACTGTTTGGGACCTTAGCATTAAAATCTTTTATCAAAATATTTGATAATTTATGGATTGCTTTTGACTTTTGTGGTCCAAGGCCGCACGGCTTAATAATTTCATAAATTTTATCAACTGAAAGCTCAGACATTTCTTTTGGGTTTTTAGCTAAGGAAAAGAGTATTGGGGTTACTTGATTCACTCTTTCATCAGTACATTGTGCAGATAAAAGGACTGCAATCAGAAGAGAATAAGTATCATCATGTTTAAGAGGTACTGGAGTCACAGGATATACAGCATCTAAAATATTTTTAATAGTAACTGCTCTTTCAGATTTCTTCATATAAATAAATGTAGCATAATATTTATATCCATATGAATACAAAAAAGATTAGACGTTATATTCTTAAGTTAAAAGAATCATTTCTGGAAGAAACTGATGAAAATAAGAAAATGCTCGATATTTATATTAGAAGCATTGAGGGATCTGCAACTCAAAGTGAAATCGATAGAGCAAACCATCAACTTAGGCAGGTTTTTAAAAGCTTAGGTTTGGGAGTTTTAGTTATTCTTCCCTTTAGCCCTATTTCAATACCTTATGTTATTAAAAAAGCAAAAGAGTTTGAAATTGATTTAATTCCAGATTGGTATAAAGCTTTAAGTCAAGATGAAGATAGACTAGAATAGATTTGATTTTATTGTGGAGAAATTATGAAAAATGTAGTTATCGTTGATAGTGTAAGAACAGGTTTAGCAAAGTCTCATAGAGGAGGTTTTAATATGACTAGACCAGACGAAATGCTGGCACATATTATAAATGCAATGCTCGACCGTAATCCAAATTTACCACCTGAGGAAGTTGAAGATATTATTATGGGGTGTGGAAATCCAGAAGGAGCTCAAGGGCACAATCTAGGAAGAAATGCTGCTGTGTTATCCAAATTACCAATATCAACTGGAGGAACTACTATTAATAGGTATTGTTCTTCAGGCCTTCAATCAATATCTATGGCAGCTGGTCAAATTATGGCTGGTTGTTATGACACAGTTATTGCTGGCGGGGCAGAAACAATTTCAATGATGAATACCAACATGGATAATTTCGTTAATGAAAGATTAGCTCAAGAGTCTCCTGGTATTTACTATCCTATGGGCATGACTGCAGAAGTTGTTGCTAAAAGATATGATGTTTCAAGAGAAGCTCAAGATGAATATGCATTTGAGAGTCAAATCAGGACTGCAGCAGCACAACAAGCTGGGGGATATGACGATGAAATAATACCAATGCAAACAAAGATGTTATTGACAAATAAAGAGACTGGTGAGTCCAAAGAAATAGATTACACTGTCGATAAAGATGAATGTAATAGACCTGAAACAACACTTGAGGGACTCGCTTCTTTAAAACCAGTATTTGATCCAGAAAATGGATCTGTAACTGCCGGGAATTCTTCACAGCTTTCAGATGGCGCATCAGTAACTCTTGTAATGTCTGAAGAAAAAGCCAAAGATCTTGGATTAAAGCCAACAGCATATTTTAGAGGATTCACCACTATGGGATGTGAACCTGATGAAATGGGAATAGGTCCTGTATATTCTGTTCCTAAACTCCTCAAGAATTATAATTTATCTATGGATGATATTGACATATGGGAACTTAATGAAGCCTTTGCTGTGCAAGTAGTATATTGTCGAGATAAGCTTGGAATACCTATGGATAAGCTAAATTTAGATGGGGGATCAATTTCTATTGGTCATCCTTTTGGCATGACAGGCTCAAGACAGGTTGGCCATCTTACACGCCAACTTCAAAGCTTAGATAAACAATTCGGAGTAGTGACTATGTGTATCGGCGGGGGTATGGGAGCCAGCGGATTGTTTGAAAGATACCCTTCTTGATATCTGAATCAGATATTTTAGGGTCTTTTCAACACTTGATTGAAAATCAATTTCAATCTGACTTAGTAATTGTAGGATCCGGTGATGATGCTGCAGTTATTAAAAAGCAAGATAAGAACCTTGTTCATTCATTAGATATATCTAAAGTAAATACACATTTTCCAGCAAACTCAAATCCAGAAGATATAGCTTATAGATCAATCGCGATAGCATTAAGCGATTTAGCTGCAATGGGAGCTTACCCATCATTTATAACCATAGGTCTTACATCAGATCAAAAAGATATCGATTGGTATAAACGATTTACAAATGGAATTGAATCAATAATAGATGATTATGATATTAAACTAGTTGGTGGAGACATTACGTATGGTGAGCTGAATATATGCGTAAATGTTTTTGGTTATCCATTTAATGAAGCGCTTTTAAGATCCAATGCAAAGCCAAACGACTTGGTTTATATTACTGGCATACTTGGTAAAGGCAAAAAAGGTTTATTAGATTGGAATAATGAAAAAGAATCTGAATTTATTAGCAATTATTTTAGGCCAAAAGCTAATTTTAAGAAAAGTAAATATATTTCAAGTATAGCTACATCTTGCATAGACATATCAGATGGCATATTAAAAGATCTTGATAGAATATGTAAAGCCTCTAAGGTTGGAGCAAGAATAAGTCTCGAACTAATTCCAATTACTAATGATATCAATGATTTATTTTATGGAGATGATTATGAGCTATGTTTTACTTGCCCGCAAAAGCATAAAAAAGACCTTAATCATGATGATTATATTCAAATAGGTACTATAACTAATGGTTCTAATGTTGAATTATTGCAGGATGGTGAAGTTATAAATCTAAAGAAAGGCGGCTGGGACTCATTTATATAAAAAAGTTATACAATTACTTAGAATGCATAAATTTCCATACTTAAAGAACGTATATCATTTTATAGCAACTCTTGCAGGAATAGGGCTTATTCCTTTTGCACCAGGAACTTTTGGCAGCATTGTTGCTTGGGTAATTTTTGTATTTATATCACATTTAGTTAGCACGTCGAGCATGCTGATATTAACAATTATCAGCATCTTTCTTGCAGTTTGGATATGCGAAAAGGCTTCCAAGGAATTAATTGAAAAAGACCATAAGGCAATCGTCATTGATGAATTGGCTGGCATGTGGTTGGCTTTAATTCCCGTTCTTTATATTGCTTCAGATCAGTATGAGAGAACTTTTTATGCTGTAAGTGCTCTAATTTTATTTAGAGTATTTGATATTTTTAAACCATATCCAATTTCATATTTTGATCAAAAAATTAAAAATGGATTCGGTATAGTCTTAGATGATTTAATTGCAGGAATATTTGCTGGTTCTTTGAGCACACTTATAGTAATTTTTCTAATCTAGATTTTATTTTCTCAGAACTTAAACCGGCATCACTTAACATCTCATCCCTTGATGCGTGTTCGATAAATTTATCAGGTATGCCAAACAATATTGATTTAATATCTATTCCTTCTTTAGAACAGAATTCCTGAACAGCGCTACCCGCACCACCCATCACAGATCCATCTTCAATAGATATAAAGCACTCTGCTTTAGATAAATATTTTTTGAGCATTTCTTCATCAAGAGGCTTTACGAACCTCATATCGATTAAAATCAATTGTAGTTCGTTTGCAACAATTTTTGCTTCTTCCAACAAAGCACCAAAATTTAGGATGATTATTTTGCTGTCATTATCAATTATTAATTTAGCCTTACCAATATCAAATGGTATTAATTTATCTTTTATTGGTTCGTTAGAGCCAATACCTCTAGGGTATCTAACAGAAGCAGGGCCCTCGTGAAGATAAGCTGTTGTAAGCAAATGTCTTGCTTCATTTTCATTTGAAGGTGTGCAGATCATCATATTTGGAATACATCTTAGATATGCAATATCATAATTTCCTGAATGAGTGGGGCCGTCTTCTCCAACAAGACCAGCTCTATCTATGGCAAAGGTAACATTTAGATTCTGAACTGCAACGTCATGAATCAATTGATCATACCCCCTCTGAAGGAAAGTTGAATATATCGCGACAACCGGTTTCTTATTTTCAGTTGCAAGGCCTGCAGCAAAAGTAACTGAATGCTGTTCAGCAATAGCAACATCAAAATATCTTTCTGGATATTTCTCGCTAAAATCAACTAATCCAGATCCCTCTCTCATAGCAGGAGTTATACCAATAAGATTTTTGTCAGCTTCAGCCATATCAACAATCCAATCGCTAAATACATCTGCGTACTTTTTTTGTTTAGGCTTGTTATCTTTATTTATTGACCTTATTTTTCCTATTGCATGGAAACCTATTCTATCTGCCTCAGCAGGATCAAGACCAGCACCCTTTTTTGTGATTATGTGAAGAAATTGCGGGCCTTCGAATTCTTTTAGATTTGCTATGACATCTTTAAGTTCTTTGAGATTATGACCATCTATAGGACCAATATAATTTAATCCAAGCTCTTCAAAAATTGTTCCTGGGGCCACCATAGCTTTCATTTGAGTTTCAACTTTTCTTGCAAGGTGATAAGCCTGAGGTAGTGGTTTTAAAAAACTAGAACCACTCTTTTTAATTCCCTTATATATTTTAGATGCCCATATCCTAGAAAAATAATTGGACAAACCTCCAACATTTTCAGAAATAGACATATCGTTATCATTTAAAATAATTAATACATTTGGTTTTAAATGGCCTGTATGACTTAAAGCCTCAAATGCCATTCCTGCTGTCATAGCGCCATCTCCAATTACAGCCACATGTTTTTTATCTGGAGCATTTTCTTTGGAGGCTATAGCCATTCCTAGAAGGGCACTGATTGATGTGCTTGAATGACCAACTCCAAAAGCATCATATTCACTTTCTTTTCTTAGAGGGAAGGGCGCTAATCCACCGCTTTTCCTTATAGTCTCTATTTTATTTTTTCTTCCAGTAAGAATCTTATGTGGATATGCCTGATGCCCAACATCCCATATCAAATTGTCATAAGGAGTGTTGTATAGATGATGCAATATCACTGTTAATTCTATTACACCTAGTCCTCCTCCTAGGTGACCTCCACTTTGACCAACTGAATATAATAAAAACTCTCTTAACTCATTTGAAAGAGTTTGAAGTTCATGAATTGAGAAGGATCTTATATCGGCAGGAGTATCTACCGAATCTAACAAAGGAGTTGATGGTTTATTGCTAGGAATTTCTTTAAAAATTCTCAATTTACTTTTCTCTATAGGATATATATTTTGCTAATTCTATCAGCAAATCAATATTTTTTAAGTTAAGGAGCTCTAAATCAGAAATTGCAGACTTAGAAAGATAGTTCGACTTTTTAATCGCAGCCTCAATACCCATAACTGTTGCATAGGTTGATTTTTGATTTTTTAAATCAGAATCTGTAGATTTTCCAAGAGTCTGTTTGTCAGAGGTTATTTCTAGAATGTCATCTGTAATTTGAAATGCTAATCCAATTTTTTTACCAAAGCTTTTTAGAGCGTTTGTTTCATTTTCATTAACATTACCAATCTGACCTAACATAACTGAGCATTCTATTAATTTGCCTGTTTTAAGAGAATGGATATTTCTCAATGAATTTTCATCTATTTTTTTAGACTCACTTTCAATATCAAGAAATTGACCATAAACCATTCCGCTTTTACCACAGGCTTTAGTAAGCAATTTAATACAAGCCACTTTTTGATTTGCTGATAAACCTTCATCATCACAAATAATTTCATATGATAAAGTTTGGAGCGCATCACCTGCTAGTATTGCATTTGCCTCACCATATTTAACATGACATGATTTTTTACCCCTTCTGTAGTCATCATCATCCATGCTTGGAAGATCATCATGAATCAAAGAATATGTATGCATTAGCTCTATAGACGAAGCAAGGTTTACTAAGCTTTCATGAGATATGTGTTTATTAATCTTACCTGAAGCCATTATTAATCCTGCCCTTATCATCTTACTTTCAGTCAGGGAAGAATAAGCCATAGCATGCTCAATGGGATTGGTCTCACCAATATACCTTTTCATAGTTAAAGATACTGTTTCTCTTACATGAGACAAAAATTCTTCAAGCATTATTATTTATGATTTTTCTACTTCAGACGAACTACCATCATCTAGAAGTTTTTTTATTTTTAACTCTGCTTCTTCGAGTTGCTTTTGGCATTCTTTCACCAAGCTGATTCCTTCTTCAAAAGACTTAACAGAATCTTCAAGGTTAATGTTATCGTCTTCTAATTTTTCAACTATTAATTCTAGATCTTTTAAAGATGATTCAAAGTCTATTTTTTTTCCTGAATTTGACATAATTTATTGTAAGTTATTAGATGAAGTTTGGAAGTATTTTTTAAAGTCATTTCTTAATGCGTAAGGCAAAGATAAAACTGCTGGTGTGAGTATTAGGGTTATAAATGTACTAAAACCAAGACCAAAAACGATAGAAACTGCTAAGTTAGACCACCAGTCAACTATCCTGCTACCTACAAGTATATCTCTTGAAATAATATCAAGACTAATTCCCATAGCCAAAGGCATTAATCCAAATATTGTTGTTAGAGAAGTTAATACTATTGGCCTCAATCTTTGTTTACATGCGTTAATAATGTGAATTGATTTTTCAAGGTGAGGAGATTCTTCCTTAAGCTTATTAAAGGTGTCTATAAGCACAATATTATTATTAACGACAATCCCTGCCAAAGTAACTATTGATAAACCAGTCATTGTTGTGCTGAATGACTTACCGGTAATTAACAAACCAAGAAGGACGCCAACAAAAGAAATCGTCACTGACGAAAGGATAATAAATGATTGATAGAAGCTATTAAATTGTGTAATCAGCATCAAAAGCATCATAAACACTGCAGTTATTCCAGCCGTAATCATAAAATTGTTCACTTCTTCAGTTTCTTCAGCCATACCACCAAAACTAAAGGTAATTCCAGGACCTAAATCTGCTGACTTTAACCATTCGTCTAGTTCATTCACTTTTAATGAGACCTCTGATTCTTCCTGAGTGCCTGCTCCAACTTCCTGAAAATATTTACCATTTTTTCTATTAACAGTTTGGCGGTTTTCTTTTGGGATTACTTTTACAAATGAGCTTACTGGCACAGTGCCTTTCTTTGTAACAACATTCAAGTCTCTTATCCCAGTTATTGTTCTATCTGATTCAGGGAATCTAGCTCTAATCTCTACCTCATCCTTGGCATCATCGGGCCGATATTCTCCAACCTTAAAACCGTTAGTTAGCATTTGAACTAATGCTCCTACATCACTAACACTAACACCTAATTGAGCTGCTTTTTGTTTATCAACTTCAACACTCCATTCAACAGAAGGATATGCTTTTGAAGAGAAGATGTTATTAAGACCTGTCATTTCATTTCTCATATAATTTTCAATAATAGTAACGGCATTATTTACCGCTTCTTCAGTATCACCATAAACATCTAGCTCAATAGGAGAGTCAAACGATGGGCCACCCAAATCAGCTTCAACTTCGACTGTTATCCCGGGAAGGTCCTGTGTCGAAGACTTTAATTTGTCCATAATTTCTAATCCGGATATATCTCTTTGTGATGGCTCTAGGGTCTCAATAAAACCACCACCAATCCTATCAGCGCCTGACTGCCACCAATTAGTTCCAGATCGCAAGTACACATTTTTAACTCCTTCTACTTTTAAAAATCGTTCTTCAACTTCTTCAATGATTTCTTTTGTTTCTAAAGCAGAAAAATTACCTCTTGCTTTTACAGTTATATTAGCTTGAACTGGATCAACAATCGCAAAGTAGACAGTTCCTTTGCCAGAATATACATAACTCATGATAATTATTAGAAGGACAGCAATGACAGCAACTATTGTTTCAATTGGGTTTTGAACAAAGCGTTTTATATGATTTCCATACCATTCAGTTAACCTGGTAAATATAGAAACATGATCTTCATCTGAATTAAGAGCTGATTTTTTTTGTCCAAAATAAGAACCTAAAACAGGAATAACAATTAATGAATAAAATAATGAGGCTGATAATACAAAGAAAATTGTTATTGGCAGATATCTCATAAATTGACCAGTAAATCCTGGCCAAAACATCACAGGTATAAATGCTGCCATTGTTGTACCAGTTGAAGCAACAATTGGATAGAACATTCTTTTTGAAGCAAGAGTATAGCCCTCAGATCTCGATAATCCTTCAGCAATTTTTTTATCAGCAAACTCAGTTATAACTATAGAACCGTCAATTAACATTCCCATCCCTAACAAGAGACCCATCATTACTAGAAAATTAACTTCCATATCTAAACTATATAGAATTAAGTAGGTCATCAAAAAACAAAAAGGTATAGATAAACCAACCAACATGGAGACTCTAGAACCCATACTTGCAATTACGAGCACCATAATTAGTATCACAGCAGCAATGATATTTCCGTTTAGTTCTTTCACCATCAAGCTAGCATAAATTGTGTCGTCATTTGAAATTACAATTTCTAAATTACTTGGTAAAACTGTTTGAAAATCTGATAAGACATCTCTAATAGCATTAGATGCATCTATAGCATTAGCACTTTCTCTTAATGATATCTCTAATGTAACTGCATCTTGACCATTTACTCTTGCATATGAAGTAAAATCTTTAAAAGTTCTTTTGACTGTAGCAATCTCTCCCAGAGTAACAATCGCATCTTTTGTAACTTTTACAGGTATAGCATAAATATCTTTAGCTGATTCTATTATGCTAGGAACTTCTATATTGAAACTTCCTTGTCCTGTATCTTGTTTGCCCCCTGGAATAATTACGTTATTGTTTGCAACAGAGTTATAAATATCAGATAGGGTGACTCCATAAGATTCCATTTTTGATTTATCTATAACACCTTCAAGAACTTCCTCAGGCGCACCGGTCATATTTACTTCAAGAATTTGTTCAATAGGCTCAATTCTGTCTTTGAGCTCACGGGCATAAAAAACCTTTTGTCTTACAGACTTTCCTCCGACAATGCTAATATTCATTACAGGAAAGCTAGCTTCACTATATTCTTCAATTTGGGGATCCTCAGCCTCAAGAGGTAGCTGATATTTAATTTCTTCAACTCCCTGTTTGACATCTACAAGTGCTTTATCTGTATCAAAACCAACTTCAAATTCTAGAAATATTCTTGCATAACTTAAATAGCTCGTTGATCTTATATTTTTTACGCCAGTTACGGTTTTTAACCTATTTTCTAATGGTCGTGCTATTAATCTTGATGTATCGCCTGGGGAAGCTCCATCAAGAAATACTGATACAGTAATAAACGGTAGCTGAACATTTGGAGATGCTGCAATTGGAATCTCTTGTCGAGCATATGACCCCGCAATTACTATCATGAATGCGATTAGTAAAGTGGTCTTTGCTTTACTTAATGCAAAATCAATTATTTTTGTCATTTAAGGTTTGTTAAAACTTTTTGACCATCTTCGACAAATCCTTGGCCCTGTATAATGATTTCTATTTGATCTGGAATATCAGTAACCCACAATCCTTCTTCGGAGTCCTCTAATATAGTTATTTCAATAAATTTCACTTCGCTGTTGAGGTCTACAATTCTTATACCAAGCTTTCCATCATCATTTAGTAGCAATATTGATGGCGATATTTTATGAGCTTTTACTTTTTCTATCATAATAGTCATGCTTGCTGTTAAGCCATCTTTGATCGAGCCGTCAGCATTATTAATCTGAGATTCAACATTAAATGTTCTAGTTTCAGATGAAGCACTTTTTGAAACAAATGTTAATTTGCCTCTTATGATCTCACCTGTAACTAGTTCTAGCATTACATCTTGGTTATTCTTTACTTTGTTAATTTCGTACTCAGGAACTCCAGCTAGGAAAACAATAGGACTTAATTGTATGAGTGTCGCGCAAACCTGACCTCTCTCTAAAAAATTACCTGGTTTTACTATTTTTTCAACATATCCTGAGAATGGCGCTTTTACTTCTGTTCTATTAAGCTCAACTACACCAAGGCTACATAAGACAGAATCTTTATTAACATAATCTCCTTGTACAGATCCTATGCCAACTACTTCTCCTGAAGTTTTGGCTTTAACATCAATACGCGCTTCAGATTTGGTAGTAGCTTTAAGTTTTATTAATGGTTGATACTCAACAGATTCACTTATTATTGTTTTTACACTGAATAACTCATTTTGAGCATCAGGAGCCTCAATTTTGTCATTCTTGAAGAACCCAGAAAGCATCCAAAACATAATTGGAATAAGGATATATAAAGATAGTCTAATATTTTTAGTGATTTTCATGGTATATATTAATTATATATATTGTCACAAATAGTGCCAATATATTATTTAAATTCAATTCTATTAAACTTTGAACTTTTTTCTAAGTTTCTCAAACAAGTCTTTATTAAAAGGCTTAACTTCTTCATTATTTTCTAGAATTTTTTCTATAACAAATTTCTTGCCAGCCTGAGCTTGTATTTTCATTGCTATATAGTTTTTTTTAAAAGCCTTAAAGTTTTGATTAGAATCCTTTTCATTTAGAATATTCCATCCAGTCTTCTTGCCAGCAAAATATACAATAGGGTGGGTCCAATCAAACTCTTTTCTTGGCTGATATGACTGTCTTGCCTCTAAATATGCCTCTTCTGGAGATAAAAATCCATCATTTTTATTTACGTTTTCACATGCTTTTAAGAGATCGGTAAGTGTTGGCAAGTATGATTGAGAAGAAATGACGTTCTCAACAGCTTCAAGAATTACTTCAGGTGAAATATTTTTAAGACTTACTGCCCATAACTTTTTACCTTCTTTTAATTTCTCATCAGTTCCAAATACTTTGTAGAATTGATAATGGTATGCAAGTTCAAGTTTTAAAAATAATGAATCTATTGATTTAATAAAATCCTTTTTATTCAAGATTGATTTCGTTTGCCCAGCTGTCGTCATTTTTTCTTGTCTGGAAGTCTTGAGTGTATTTTCCTGGCTCAGAATGTTTCTTATCTTTTTCATTTTTACCTATATTATCATTAATCATGTGTCTTCTTTTTACATGATCAATGAATTTAGAATTCCATGTTGTAAGAGCAGCGCCATTATCTTTCCAATATAGAATAAATTCTCTCAAATATTTTAACGCAGAATCTTTTGTTATATCTGATAAATTTAAAATATCAAAAACATCTTCACTAGGAAGCCATTTTTCGTCAATAGGGTATGGAAGACTTTTATTAGAATTATTCTCTTTAGCCCACTCTATCCTAATAAAATTTAGAAATGAGATATTCCAATTATTTTTTTTCTGCCCTCTCTCTATCCAATAAATTTTAAACTCTTTTAGCTTGAGAGTAAGAAAATCATTAGGAATCTCAGCCATATTTATTATGTCAAGAGTTTCAGAGGAGGGCATCCAGTTTTTATCTAATTGCCTAGATTCGTGATTTATAACAGGGGTATAAGTATTATCAGCTGTTAATTCATTTTTATTGATATCAATTAAATTGAATGCAATAAGTTTATTAACAGAATCATTCAAGTGAGTTTCATCAATGAAAGATAATTCTCTTTTTAAAGAGTCCTGAAGATCTTTGTGCGAAGAAATGTCGCCTAATTTATTATTTTTAAATAAATCTAATATTACTGCGCACTCTATTCCTAATGTTTCCGCCACTTCTTTTGAAAAAGATAGGCTCTCTTTGTTCTTCAATTAAATTATTTATTCCTCTTAATATTTATAGCCTCATTAAGCTTCTCAAGGCAAATCAATGTATCTTCCCAACTCAAGCAGGCATCAGTAATGCTTTGCCCATATTTTAATTTATCGCTAATTTTTTGATTACCTTCCTCTAGATGACTTTCGATCATTACTCCTTTGATATTATCATTACCACCACTTATCTGACTGCAAATAGATTCAATTACCGGTATTTGTTGTTTAAACTTTTTTTGACTATTTCCATGACTAGCATCAATCATGATTGATTCATTAATTTCAGCTTCCTTTAGCGCAGTTAAAGTGCTTTCAACTGATTCTTCGTCATAGTTGGGTACCTTCCCGCCTCGAAGAATAATATGGGTATCATTATTTCCTGCAGTTTTAAGCATAGCTATATCAGCCTCTTTAGTTGCGCCTAAAAAGACATGGGAGTGGTTAGCAGCTTGAATTCCATCTATTGCTGCCTTAAGGCTTCCATCTGTCCCATTTTTAATACCAATCGGACAAGATAATCCTGATGCAAGCTCTCTATGAATTTGGCTCTCAGCTGTTCTTGCTCCAATCGCGCCCCATGAAATGATATCTGTTACGTATTGTGGAGAAATTGGATCTAAGAACTCAGTGCCAGCTGGCAAGCCTAAATCAGCAATATCGATTAAAAGCTTTCTTGCAATTTCAACGCCTTTCGCAATATTGTATGTTTCATTAATATCAGGATCATTTATTAAACCTTTCCAACCAACGGTTGTTCTAGGTTTTTCAAAATAAACTCTCATAATTAAAAGTAAATTTTGACTAAAATTTTTATGCGCAGCTAATAGTTTGTTTGCATATTCAATTGCACTTTCTGGATCATGAATTGAGCAGGGACCAACTACAACAAATAATCTATCATCCTTACCATGAAGAATTTGACTGATTTGATTTCTTGTTCCATAAACAAGTTTTGCAATCTCATCATTAATTGGATATTTATTAACTAGTTCATAGGGAGCAGGCACCTTTCTCCTATCTATAATTCTTGTGTTGTCAGTTGAATAATTCATATCTTTATATTTTATATCCCAAATTTCAAAAAGGATGAATATTATTAAATGAAAGCAGGATAATAGAAACAATAAAATTTAAATTATTGTTTAATAATTCTTCAATTTATATTAGATTTTTAAGGTAATGCACAATATATTGTATTAAAATAGATAAAACTTACACTATATAGTGTTTATATATGCAATATAATAATCTTGCTCAATTAGAATTACCTACTGTAATGGGACATCAATATGAAGAGATGCCAGATGATCTTTTCATTCCTCCTAATGCCTTGGAGATATGTCTTGAAACATTCTCAGGACCTTTAGACCTACTTTTATATTTAATTAAAAAAGAAAATATAAATATCCTTGATCTCGATGTATCCAAAATAACCGATCAGTATCTTGAATATATAGAACTAATGGATAATCTTAAATTTGATTTGGCTGCGGATTATCTAGTAATGGCAGCAACATTGGCAGAAATTAAATCTAGATTAATGCTTCCAGTAGAATCTTTTGATGAAGAAGAAGACGATCCTAGATCAGCTTTAATCAAGAGATTGCAGGAATATCAAAGGTTTAAGAATGTTTCTGAGAAAGTCGCATTGCTTCCAAGAATTGACAGAGATTTTTTTGCAGCCTCTGCTAAATTACCAACTTTAGATGACCAAGATAATAAAATTATGATCACAAAAGAGGAAATCTATAGTCAAATCAATGAGGTTATAAATAGACCTAATTACAAAGCAAATCATCAAATTGATTTTGAAGAGCTATCAACAAAAGAGCGCATTCAAATGATATTAGATATATTATCACGTACAAACTTAATAAGTTTTTCTAAAACACTTGTAAAACCTGAAGGCAGGAAGGGAGTTGTAGTAACGTTGCTAGCATCACTGGAGCTTGCCAAAGATGGCTATGTTGAGCTTATCCAAAATAAGAGTGAAGAATTATTCATTAAATCTTCAAGGAGAGTATGAGTTGGATATTAATTTAATAAATTCTATTGAAGCATTGCTTTTTGGTGCTGGAAGACCAATTCGACTCTCAGAGATGAAGAATATTCTTGAAAATAATGGAATAGAGGCTGATCTTTCTGAAATAAAGAAATCCTTGTTTTCTCTTGAAGAAAGATACTCAAATACAGCAATAGAGATTCAAGACGTTGCATCGGGTTATAGAATTCAAATAAAACAGGAACATAGCCCCTGTTTAAGTAGTCTTTGGGATGATAAAAAACCAAGAATCTCAAAAGCTTTAATGGAAACTATTTCGATTATTGCATACAAGCAGCCTGTGACGAGAGGAGATATCGAAGATATCCGAGGAGTTACCGTCAGCACTAGAAGCATCAGGTTTTTGTTAGAAAGAAACTGGGTCAAGGTATCTGGCTATAGAGATGTTCCAGGAAGACCAGCTCTATATGTGACTACTAAAGATTTTCTAGATGATTTAAATTTAAAAAATATTTCTGAACTGCCTGATCTGCCTGAAATCAATGAGACTGCTGAAAATGATATTTTTTCTCAAGCTGTCTAAAAAATGGCAGAAAGACTGCAGAAATTTCTAGCTAAATCTGGAATCGGTTCGAGACGATATTGTGAGAAGTTAATTAAGTCTAATCAGATTATAGTAAACGGTAACATTGCTAAGATCGGAAGTGTGGTTCATAAAGATGACGTTATCGAGTATGAAGGTAAAATAGTTTTTCATAATGAATCTGAAACAAAATTATTAATCCTTAATAAGCCTGAAAAGGTTCTGTCCTCTTCAAAGAGAGAAAAGAATCTTCCAATAGTTTTTGATTTTTTACCTTCCAGCAATTCAAACACAAGATGGATATCCATTGGTAGGCTTGATATTAATTCTTCAGGTTTAATGCTTTTTACTAATGACGGAAATTTTGCAAATTTTTGTATGCATCCTTCTTCAATGATTGACAGAGAGTATCTAGTAAGAGCAAGAGGAAATTTTACTCTAGAAAAGAGGCAGCAAATGCTTTCAGGTATAAAAATAAACGGAGAGATATATAAACTTTCAGATATTGTTGAGGGAGAAAAAATTTCTTCAAACCAATGGTTTTCAGTATGTCTTATGTCAGGTAAAAATAAAGAAGTGAGGAAGTTGTTTAATGCTGTAGATTTAGAGGTAAGCAGACTAAAAAGAACAAGATTTGGACCAATTTTTTTGCCTTCGAGTTTGAAACAAGGAAAATGTATTGAGTTATCAAACAAAGAGATAGATTCTTTAAAAAATTATGGAAGATAAACAGGCTTATGAATTCTTATACAGGAAATCTCTTGAATTAAAGTTCAGTCAATTAGCAAATCATATAAAAAAAGTTGGTCCGTTAAAGATAACAACCTCAAACATGAAATTTGTTGACCATCTTTCAAAGATTATTGTTGGCCAACAACTATCAGTTCAATCCGCAGCAGCAATATGGAAGAGAACAGAATTAATTCTTAAAAGAAATAAATACAAAAATGTAAATGAAAAATTAAATGAAAAGTTTAGAGAGGCTGGTCTTTCAAGACAAAAGATTGAGTATCTAAATGGAATTATTTTTAATAAAGAACTAAATAGAATTACAAAAAAAGATTTGAAAAAGATGTCCGCTGATGGTTTGTTTGAATACTTAATAAAAATTAAGGGCATAGGCCCATGGTCTATTGAAATGTCTAGAATATTTTATTTAGGTGATCCAGATGTATTTTCATACCTAGATCTAGGACTAAAAAATGCCCATAGCAAGATGTTTTTATTAAATAAATATAATGAAAAATTTTATGAGTCATTTAGCCCATTTAGGAGCTATATGTGTTTATACATGTGGAGAGTGCTAGAAGAAGAAAATGTAGCTATATAAAAGTATTATTTTTATCGAACTCTATATATGTATTTTCTGATTTAGAGCTTTCTTCAGAAAGCATCCATAAATAATAATCCATTAGATCGTCAGCTTTTTTTACTAAGGCAGGATCCTCTGCTGGATATGCAAGTGCTCTCATGGGTGTTTGAGTTGCTTTAGGATTAAAATTAAATATTTTAATATTTGAAACGGATTCTAGTTCATCTGCTAATATTTCTGATAATGCATTGATTCCTGCCTTTGATACTGAATATGCGCCCCAAAACGCCTTTCCTTTATCGCCAACACTTGAAGTTGTAAAGATAATTCTAGGGTTAGGTGATGACTGCATTACAGGTATAAGATATTTTGAAAGCATAAATGAGCTTGTTAAATTTACCTTCAATATTTTTTCCCATGTTTTGGATTCATAACTTTGAATATCAGACATTTTTTCAAGAAGCGATGCATTATGTATTACTGCATCGAGGTTTTGATAGCTATCAGAAATTATGTTAACAATTTCACGCGATTTATTATCATCAAGATTTTCCAAATCACATTTTAAAATACATGGGTCAGTTTTATATTTGTCTTTAATCTCATCGTAAATTGAATCTAATGCTGTTTCATTTCTTGATAGCATTAGGATATTAGCTCCTAATTTACTAAGATTAATTGCAAGAGACTTTCCAATACCGCTAGAAGCGCCAGTTATTAATATATTCTTCTCTTTAAGATAATGATTATTTATTTCCATTAATTAATATTGGGAATTATTTCAGAAATACTTTTAACAGACTTACACTCAAAATTATTTATATCAGTTTCTTTAAGTGAGTAGCCATACAAACATCCAATTATATCAGTACCAGCTGCTAGACCTGCTTTTAAATCATTTACGTGATCACCAAGATATAAGGCGTCTTCAGGATTAACTTTTAGTTTATTACAAGCAAGCAAAATTCCTTCTGGATTAGGCTTAGATATACTCACATGATCAGGACATACTAAAATTTTATTATTTTGCAGTTCGGGGAATGAACTAATTATTGGTTCAGCATATTCGTTGAATTTATTTGTTACAACTCCATAAATAATACCATTATGATCAAGGTATTTTAGGACTTCCTCCATACCCTCAAAAAGCTTTGAGCTTTTTGTTAAATTTGATGCATATTCCTTAAAGAACTCAGTTTTATATTTAATAAAGTTTATATCTTCTTCATCAATCTCAAAGAAAGATTTAATTAATTTAGACGAACCCTCTGATATATGAGGACGTAATTTTTCCAAAGTTGTAATTTTTCTAGAATGATTTCTGAGAACATTGTTCAATGAAATTAGTAAATCGGGTGCCGTATCTATTAACGTTCCATCCAAATCAAATAAAACTAATTTTGTCTTATGGTTTTTTTGCATACATCAAATAATTTACACCAAGATCATTATTTAAATTGGCCTTATGAGTTAGAGGATTGTAAAACATCCCCTTTGTTTCAATAAGCTCTGCATTAGCTTCTCTTACATACTTTGCCAAGACAGATGGCTTTATGAATTTGTCAAATTCATGAGTTCCTTTAGGTAGAAGATTAAAAATATATTCAGCTCCAACTATAGCCGTAATCCAAGATCTAGGATTCTTATTTATTGTAGATAGAAATAATGCTCCACCTGGCCTAAGAAGATTTACGCATGTAGCAACAAGCGATTTAGGATCTGGGACATGTTCTAAAACCTCTAGACAAGTAACTATGTCAAAGGACTCTGATTCATTAAGATTAAGATCCTCCGCTGTTATTTGAAGATATTTTATATTTTTATTGTTATTTTTTGCATGAATTTTAGCTACTTCTATTCCAGGACCGGCAGCATCAATTCCAGTAACATCTGCGCCAAAATCATGTAGTGCTTCTGAGAGAAGTCCGCCACCGCAACCTACATCTAAAACCTTTTTACCCTCTAACATGGATTTATCTTTAATATAATTTGCTCTTAGGGGATTTATTACATGCAAAGGCTTGAAGTCACCATCTTCATTCCACCAATCCTCAGCAATATCAGAAAACTTTTTGATTTCTTGATTATCTACGTTCGCCATGCGCATATTCTAACCCTTATAAATTTAATTAAGAATAAATAAAAATATTTATTTTGTAGCAACACTACAACCTATATGCCAATTTGATGCCTTTATCACTGAATTTTTAATTTGTTTGACTTGATTGAACTGTTAAGATTAAATTCACTACATAATTTTAAATATTAAGATAATGATATTAGCTGCATTAAAATCAAATATTTCTACTGATAATAGGTCACCAATTCATATTGAGACAATAAGCACACTATTAAACCTAGGTATTGAGATTTGGTTTGAAGAGGGGATTGGTGATGGCATCAATGTTAGTGACAAAGTTTTTATAGAAACTGGTTTAAAAAAAAGTACTAGAGATGAGTGTTTAAAAAACGGAGATTTAATAATCACTAACCAGGCCTTAATTCAAGAAGAAGTTAGTAAAGTCAAAAAAAATTCTACTATATTAGGAATGGTGAATCCTTTTCATAATCAAGATTTAATTAATTTTTGTTCAAAATCAAATATTAATCTTGTCAGCATGGAATTTATTCCTAGAATCACCAGGGCTCAAAAGATGGATGTCTTAAGTTCGCAAGCAAATTTGGCTGGATATGTTGCAGTCATAGAATCAGCGAAACATCTTTCAACTGCATTGCCAATGATGATGACTGCAGCTGGAACTCTAAAACCTGCAAAGGTTTTTGTTATTGGTGTTGGTGTAGCTGGTCTTCAGGCTATTGCAACTGCAAAAAGATTGGGTGCAAGAGTTGAGGCTTTCGACACACGAGACGTGGTTGAAGAACAAGTAAATTCATTAGGTGCAAAATTTGTAAAAATTGATTTGGGTGAAACAGGTGAAACTGATCAAGGTTATGCTAAAGAGTTAACAGATGAGCAAATTAATAAACAGAAAGAACTTCAAACAAAGGTATGCGAAAGATCTGATATCGTGATTACCACTGCTCAACTTTTTGGAAGACCAGCTCCACTTTTAATTGATAACAAGACTATCGATTTAATGAAACCTGGCAGTGTTATTTTTGATATGGCAGTTGAGACAGGTGGAAACGTTGAAGGCTCCCAAGTTGACAAAGTAATAGATAGGAATGGAGTAAAGATTATAGGGATATCTAATTTAGCATCAAAGGTTTCAAGTCATGCATCTTTAGCATTATCTAATAATTATAATAATTGGATTTCTGATTTTTATAATGAAGAATCTACAGCTATAAACTTTGATTTTGAAGATGAAATAATACAAAGTAGCGTTTTGGTTTTTAATGGAAAAATTACTAACGAGAGGTTTAAATAATGGAAGTATATGCATTACTGGGCTTTGTACTAATTCTTTCAATTTATTTGGGGCTTGAGTTAATTTCAAAAGTTCCCAGCACTCTTCATACACCTTTAATGTCGGGTGCAAATGCTATCTCAGGTGTCGCGCTTGTTGGAGCACTAGTACTTGGTGGAGATAATCAATTACAAAGCACTTTAGCTTTTTTAGCAGTAACTTTCGCATCAATTAATGTTTTTGGTGGTTATCTTGTAACGAACAGAATGCTCAAAATGTTTAAGAAGAAATAACAATGAATATGATTGAAACTATTTCTACATTTCAAAACTTAATATATATAGCGTCGTCTATATTATTTATTACTGGAATAAAAATGTTAGGTAAAGAGGATACTGCTGTTAAAGGCAATTTTTTATCTGCTTTAGCGATGTTCATAGCAGTACTAATAACTTTTCTAGATCCAAAAATCGAAGTTAATATTTATCTAATCTTTGCAGGAATTGGAATTGGAGCATTAGTTGGTTCATTAATTGCCTTAAAGGTAAAGATGACCTCAATACCGGAAATGGTAGCACTTTTTAATGGGTTTGGAGGATTAGCAACTTTCTTTATTGCTTGGTCTGAATTTAATTCTGTCCCAGATAATACATTTCAATATGTATTAATAATGATTACTACTTATATAGGAGGTGTTACATTCTCAGGGAGTATAGTTGCTTATGGAAAATTATCAGAGAAATTAAAAATACAAAAAACTTCATATGTAACAAAACTATTTACAACAATTTTTTACCTTTCTTTAATATACTTAATCTATTCAGTATCTGTAACAAACTTAATTGCTCCATCTTTTGACTTCTTCACAATTTTGCTTGTTTTAACACTGCTTGGAGGCATTGGATTTGTCCTGCCAATTGGTGGAGGAGATATGCCAGTAGTGATTTCTTTATTAAATTCTTTTTCTGGAATAGCTGCAGCTTTCGCAGGACTCTTGCTGTTAAATAATGTCCTTATAGTTGCAGGCTCTTTAGTTGGTGCAAGTGGTTTAATTTTGACAGTAATAATGGCTAAAGCCATGAATAGATCGATTGGTAATATATTATTTGTTGGATACGCATCTTCATCTTCAAGCTCCAAATCAGAAGAAGTTGGAGAAGTAAAACCTATCAATGTATCAGATGCATATTTAATTCTTGAAAATGCTAGTTCTGTATTAGTTATTCCTGGTTATGGTATGGCTGTAGCTCAAGCTCAGCATGTAGTGAGAGAGCTTGGAGAACTTCTTGAATCCAATGGAACTGAAGTAAAGTATGGGATACATCCGGTTGCCGGAAGAATGCCAGGACATATGAATGTTTTGCTAGCTGAGGCAAATGTCCCTTATGATGTTTTAGTTGAGCCAGATGATGTAAATCCCATGATGGATACTGTTGACGTTGCTGTTGTTATTGGTGCGAATGATGTTGTAAATCCATCTGCAACAGAAGAACCAGGTAGTCCAATATATGGAATGCCAATAATAGAGGCACATAATGCTAAAACCGTATTTGTTCTTAAACGATCCATGTCATCTGGATTTGCAGGTGTTCAAAATCCTCTCTTTTTCAAAGAAAATACTAGGATGCTTTTTGGTGATGCAAAAGAATCTATTGGCGGACTTGTATCAGAATTTAAAGAGTAAATTACCCCAAAATTACCACATAAATATGGTAAAATATCCTTCTAATTAACATAGAATATTCACATCTAATATAGGGGCTAAATAAGCAAAAAAATGAGTGATTTTGCAAAAGAAATTATATCTGTAAATATCGAAGATGAATTAAAACAATCGTATTTAAGTTACGCTCTAAGCGTTATACACGGAAGAGCTTTGCCAGATATTAGAGACGGTCTAAAACCTGTACACAGACGAATTCTATATGCCATGTACGATTTAAAGAACTACTACAACAAGCCTTATAAAAAATCTGCAAGAGTCGTGGGAGATGTTATCGGAAAATATCATCCTCATGGTGATTCAGCTGTTTATGATGCAATGGTTAGAATGGCACAAGATTTTTCAATGAGATATCCCATAGTAGAAGGCCAAGGAAACTTTGGCTCAATTGATGGCGATCCTCCAGCAGCAATGAGATATACCGAAGTCCGTATGGCAAAGATTACTGATCAAATGCTAGGAGATATTGAAAAAGATACTGTTAGTTATTCCCCAAATTATGATGGTAGTGAACATATCCCAGATGTTTTACCAACTAAAATTCCTAATTTATTGGTAAATGGTTCATCTGGAATTGCTGTTGGGATGGCAACTAATATCCCGCCTCATAATTTAAATGAAGTATTAAATGGATGTATTAATTTAATTAATAATCCAAAGATATCAATAGATGAATTAATTAAAGATATTTCTGGACCTGATTTCCCAACCGGCGGCACCATTGATGGAAAAGCAGGAATCTACGAAGCTTATAAAACTGGCAGAGGTATTATTCATATCAGATCGAACACTTCTATTGAAGAAGATAAATCAGGAAAACAATCATTAATAATTAATGAAATACCCTTCATGGTAAATAAAGCTAGGATGCTTGAAAAAATAGCTGAATTAGTAAAAGAAAAAAAGATTGAAGGTATTACTGAAATAAGAGATGAATCAGATAAAGATGGATTAAGGGTTGTCATTGAAGTCAGAAAAGGAGATTCGGTTGATGTGTTAGAGAATAATCTTTTTGCACAAACTCAACTTGAACAATCTTTTGGTATAAATTTCACTGTTTTATCCGAAGGTCAACCTAAGGAAGTAAATCTAAAAGAGATGCTTCAGGCTTTTGTTAAGCACAGAAAAGATATTATTACAAAAAGAACAAAATATGATTTAAAGAAAGCTAAAGAGAGAGGCCACGTAGTAGAGGGATTGATGGTCGCAATTGCAAATATTGATGAGATTATAGCCATAATAAAAAAATCTAAGGATCCAAAATTAGCAGCAGAAGCTCTTTGTAAAAAAGTATGGAAATCTGGCCCGGTTGAGGCAATCTTAAAAAAAGTTGGTAATGATGCTTGTAAGCCAAAAGGCCTAAGTAAAGATTTAGGTTTAAAAGGTAAAAAATATAGACTATCTTCTGATCAAGCTAAAGCAATTTTAGAACTAAGACTTGGAAGATTAACAGGTCTTGAACAAGATAATTTAAGTAAAGAATTTTCTGAATTAGTTGAAAAAATTCAGGGATTACAAAGAATTCTAGATGATAAGACAACTTTAACTAATTTAATGATTGATGAGCTTGAGGAAATTAAAAATAGTTTTGGTGATGAAAGAAGGACACTCATAAATGATACGAGAAGAGGTATTACTAATGAAGATCTTATTCCAGAAGAAACAAGAGTGTTGACTGTTTCAAGAAGTGGTTATGCCAAAACTCAACCTCTTGATGAATATCGTGAGCAAAGAAGAGGTGGTCAAGGCAAAGCCGCAGCTTCTGTAAAAGAGGAAGATTTAATCCAAAATCTATATGTTCTTAGCAGCCATGTGCAAATTTTATGTTTTACAACTAAAGGTAAAGTTTTTTGGTTAAAAGTTTATGAAATTCCAGTTGCATCAAGAACTTCAAAAGGAAGACCTTTAGTTAACATGCTCAATCTTGATGATGATGAGCGAGTAAGTGAAATTCTTCCTGTAGAAGAATTTTCCGATAAGTATTTTATATTTATGGCAACCAGGAAAGGCATTACAAAAAAAACTAACCTCAGTCTTTTTGCTAGAAAATGGAAATCTGGAATTAAAGCAATTAATTTAGATGATGACGATAAATTAATTGGTACTGCGATAACTGATGGTTCTCAAGAAATTTTACTTGCATCTTCTGCAGGTAAATTAATAAGGTTTAAAGAATCAAAAGTAAGAGCAATGGGGAGAACGGCAAGGGGTGTTAAGGGTATTAAATTGAAGAAGGACCAAAGATTAATTTCTTTAAATGTGGCTGACTCTACAAAAAAAGTATTGTGCGTTTCTGAGAACGGGTACGGAAAGAAAACTGAATTAGACGACTTTCCAACTCATAATCGTGGTGGACAGGGAGTTATCTCTATTAAAACTAGTGAAAGAAATGGATTAATGGTTGCTGCTACTCTTGTCGAAGAAGATGATGGGATTATGTTAATAAGTGATAAAGGAACAATGATAAGAACTAATGTATCTCAAATACCTACACTAAGCAGGAACACTCAAGGCGTTAAAGTAATTACTCCTAAGGAGGGCGAAAAACTTATGGAGTGCGTCACAATACCCACAGAAGAAGATCAAAACGAATAAGTATGAGGAAATGGAATTTCTGTGCAGGACCCGCAGTAATTTCTGAAGAGGTATTATCTGAAGTTAAAGCAGAGTTATTAGATTACAAAAATACAGGCACATCTATTATGGAAATGAGTCATCGATCAGAGACTTATTCAAATGTTGCATATGAAGCCGAAGAGGATTTAAGAGAACTATTAAATATACCTAATAATTATGATGTGTTATTTCTTCAAGGAGGTGCAACTCATCAGTTCTCAATGATACCTATGAATTTTAAAAATCTTACAGGTACTGCTGATTACATTACTACTGGGGCATGGACAAAGAAAGCTTTCATAGAAGGATCAAAGATAATGGACTTGCAAAATATCTATTCTTCTGAGGATAATAATTTTACATCGGGACCAAATATTGAAAACTTAGATATATCTGAAAATGCTTCTTATGTTCATTATTGTCCAAATGAGACGATTCATGGCAATGCAATTCATGAGGTTCCAAATATAAATAAACCACTCATTGCTGATATGTCATCATCAATTTTAAGCAAACCTACGGATGTGAAAAATTTTTCTTTAATATATGCAGGTGCTCAGAAAAATATAGGCCCAGCAGGACTTACTGTGGTAATTATTGATAAAGATTTTATGTATAGAGGAAATAAAGATCTTCCAAATATCTTAAAATATTCTGAACACGCAAAATCAGATTCTATGCTCAATACGCCTCCCACTTTTTCGTGGTATGTTGCAGGTAAGGTATTTAAATGGATAAAAAAAATGGGAGGTTTAGATTATTTTCAAAAACAAAATGAATTAAAAGCCTCTAAATTATATGAGTTTATTGATAACTCACATTTTTATTCAAACCCTGTTAAAAAAAACAATAGATCAATTATGAATATTCCATTTACCTTAAGTGACAGTAAACTCGAATCAACATTTTTAAGCTCATCTCAAGAGAATGGGCTTCTAAATCTTAAAGGACATCGTTCAGTTGGAGGAATGAGAGCTAGCATATATAATGCTATGCCCTTAAAGGGAGTTGAAGAATTAATAAAATTTATGGATTACTTTGAAAAAAAATATGGCTAAGAAAATATCTAAAAATAACCTTAAGACCTTAAGGGATCAGATTGATATTATTGACAAAGATATCTATAAACTCATCCAAAAGAGAGCATCTCATGCTATTGATATTGGTAAAATTAAATCTAAAGTTAGCCCTGGGTCTTCATATTATAAGCCTGACAGGGAAACAAAAATATTAAGAAATATTTTAAAAGCAAATGAAAAAGGTCTTTTACCAGATTCAAAAATAAGAACAATATATAAAGAGTTAATTTCTGGATGTTTATCGCTTGAAGAGGTTTTAAAAGTTGCATATCTTGGGCCTGAAGGCACTCATTCAGAAGCTGCAGTTCATAATCAGTTTGGCTCTCAAGTAATAAGGATACCAACCTTAACAATTGATGATGTATTTTTTCAGGTCATGCATGATGAAGTAAATATTGGAGTTGTTCCAGTAGAAAACTCATCCGAAGGGGTTATTAATACAACTTTAAACTGTTTAGCAGACAGTGAAAATATAAATATTATTGGAGAAATTTCATTAGATATAGACCATCAACTTGCTTCAGGTAATAAATTTAATATTAACGAGGCATTTGCAATTGCCTCACACCCTCAAGCTCTTGGGCAATGCTCTAAATGGATTGAAAAAAATCTTGGAAATATAAAAAGATTAGAAATGCCAAGCTCTGCAGTTGCGGCAAAGTACGCCAAAGATAATAAAAATATTCTATGCATAGTAAATTCAATGGCTGTTGAAAAATATAAACTTAAATTGGTAAAAACAAATATTCAAGATTTCTCAGAGAATAAAACTAGATTCCTTGTAATAGGTAAACATGAAGTTAACAAAACTGGAAAAGATAAAACTTCATTTTTGATTCAGACTCCAAATAAACCAGGCTCCCTTTTATCTGTTTTAAAACCATTTGACAATAGAAGAATTAACTTAACTAAAATTGAAACTCGTCCTTCAAGGGGCAATGTTAATTCGCATGATTTCTTTGTAGATTGTGAAGGTCATATTAAAGATCAAAAACTAAAGTTAGCAATACAGGAGGTTATTGATACAGGGGCGATAGTAAGAAACTTTGGTTCTTATCCAGAATATATATGAGCAATGTAAATAGTATCTTAATTATTGGCCTAGGAATGATAGGTTCTTCAATTGCTTTATCCTCAAAATCTAAGGGTCTAAAAGTTCATGGTTTTGATTTAGATTCATCCATAAATGATATTGCAATTAAAGATAATATTATCGATAAAAGTGCAGAAAGTTTAGAAGAAATAAATTCTCAGGAATATATTAATGATATTGATTTGGTAGTTATTGCCGTGCCTCCTAAGCAGACCCTTGATGTTATATTAAATTTAGATCAAATATGGAACTCCAAAACAACAATCACTGATACCTCTAGCGTAAAAAATCATATCAAGCTTGATGATAAAGTAACTAACATAGTTCTTTCTCACCCAATTGCAGGCTCAGATAAATCAGGTCTTAGCGCGGCAGACAAAAATCTTTTCACAAACAGAAAAAATGTTCTATGCAATCCATTTGAAGCAGACAAAGAACATATTGAAAGGGTAGAGATTTTTTGGAGAGATGCTTTGCAAATGAGGACTTCTATTATGTCTGTGTCCGAACATGATTTAATATTTGCCATGACTAGTCATCTTCCCCATCTAATTTCATATGCATTAATTGATTCAATAAGATTATCACCCACTCAAGTTAGTGATAATGCTGGGGGAGGCCTTAAAGAATTTTTAAGATTAAGTGGTTCCAATCCTGAAATGTGGAGAGATATTTTTATCCTTAACAGGGTGGATTTAATTAAGGCTTTGGCAGGCATGCAGGTATCTTTAAATAATTTATTAGAGTTAATAACAGAATCAAAAGAAATCCCAGATATGTTTTCGCATCTTGAAATGCTCAAAGATGAGCTTGATGAAATCAAATCATTTAAAGAAGATAAATTTTGAATTTAACATCAACTAATACACATTCTCTCAACGGCGAAGTTATTTGCCCTGGAGACAAGTCTATTTCTCAAAGAATACTAATATTAGGCTCATTATTAAATTGCGATATGAAAATTAGTGGTTTTCTAGATGCATATGATCCAAATTCTACACTGAATGCTCTTAATGAAATTGGAGCCTCGATAAAAAAAAGTGGGAGTAAGGTAATTCTTTGCAAAAGAGGATCACCTTTTATCAAGCCATCTCAAAATCTAGATCTTGGAAACTCAGGAACTGGGATGAGATTGATGATAGGTTTAATTTCTGGTCTTGGTATTAATGCAACGCTTGTTGGAGATTCATCTTTATCGAAAAGGCCAATGTCGAGAGTGATTAAACCATTAGTAGAAATGGGAGCTAAAATTCAAAGCAATGAAGGCAAATCTCCTATTCAGATCGTTGAATCAAATATCACAAGTGATTTTGAATATAAAATGCCAATTGCAAGCGCGCAAGTGAAATCTTCCTTGATACTAGCATCTTTAGCATCCAATAATTCTATAACCATTATCGAGCCAAAAATTACAAGAGACCATACTGAAAGAATGATTAAATATTTTGGCGGATCAGTTACACATTCAAATGATGTAAGTGGTCTTATAAAAGTTGGTAAAAATAAATTAATATCAAAAAATACTTATGAAATTGTTGGTGATTTTTCTTCTGCTGCGTTCATCATTGTTGCCACCCTTATCTCTAAAGAATCACAAGTCGTTATTAAAAATGTTGGTTTAAATCCTTCGAGAAGTGGATTGTTAGAAATTCTTGTCCTTATGGGAGCAAATATTGAGATTAGAAATCAAAAAGTTACATGTAATGAGGAATCAGGAGATATTTTTGTTAAATCTTCTTACTTGAATGGTATTGATGTGCCTGAGGATATTATTCCTAATATTATTGATGAGATACCTATATTAAGTATTGCCGCAGCCTTTGCTAAAGGAACTACTTCAATTAAAAACGCATCTGAATTGAGAGTAAAGGAATCAGACAGGTTAGAAGCAATTTCAGATGGACTGAAAAAATTAAATATAAGGCACGAAACATTTGAGGATGGAATATCGATTACAGGAACAAACGATTTAATTGTTGCCGAAGAAGAAATTAATTCATTTGATGATCATAGAATCGCAATGAGCTTCTTGGTTGCAGGCATAAGATCGGCTAACAATATTAAAGTAAAAGATTGTAAAAATATTGAAACCTCCTTTCCTGGATTCAAAGATATAATGAATTCAATAGGTATGAGAATAAATGAATAAGATTAGCGTCATTACAATCGATGGACCTTCAGCATCCGGCAAAGGCTCACTAGCAAAAAATATTGCAAATCATTTTAATTACGATCTTCTTGATAGCGGAGTCCTGTATAGGTTATTTGCGATGCTTAAAGATAAGCAAAAAAATTATTATGAAATTATTGACATAATTAAAAATCAAATTGATTTTGAATTAACTGACAAAGGTTTAAGAATAATATTAAACCAAAAAAAAGATATTACATATGATCTTAGATCTGAAGAAATTGCTAAATCTGCATCGCAATTGAGTTCTAAAAAAGAAGTAAGAGAGCTTTTATTTGAACTGCAGAGAGATTTTTATCATGGTAATGGATTAGTTGCTGACGGAAGAGATATGGGAACAGTTGTATTTAAAGATGCAAAATTAAAAATTTTTCTTACCGCGTCTCCTGAAGTTAGGGCAAAAAGACGTTATTTAGAGTTGCAGAATCGCGGACAAGAAGTTAATATGCCCGCTCTGATAGCTGATATTGAAGCAAGAGATTTAAAAGATAGTTCTAGAGAATTATCACCTCTCTTACCTGCTGATGATGCAACCATAATTGATTCATCAGATATGACGCTTGAAGAAGTATTCAGCTTTGCTGAAAATTTAATTAAAAAGGAATTTATATAAATGTCAGAATCTTTTTCAACTTTACTTGACGAAAGTTTAAAAACCCTTGATATGCAGCCAGGATCCATTGTCTCTGGAGTAGTTCTTGATGTAGATAAGGACTGGGTAACTGTTCATGTGGGCCTCAAATCTGAAGGAGTTATTTCGTTAGATGAGTTTAGAAATAACGAAGGAACTGTCGATATTAAGGTTGGTGATGATGTTGAGGTTGCACTAGAAGCTGTTGAGGATGGATATGGTGAAACTAGAATTTCCAGAGAAAAAGCAAGAAAAATAGCAACTTGGAAAATGCTCGAAGATGCCTTAGAAAGTGGGGAGTTTGTCAGTGGAAAAATTCATAACAGAGTTAAGGGTGGATTTGCAGTCGAAGTTGAGGTTGTAAAGGCATTTCTACCGGGTTCCTTAGTTGATGTTAGGCCTTTAAAAGAAGCGCCTGATATTGAAAATACTGTTCAAGAATTTAAAGTCATAAAGTTAGACTACAAAAGAAATAATGTTGTGTTATCCAGAAAAGCTGTATTAGAAAAGAATAATTCAGCAGTTAAAGTTGAATTATTAAAAAATCTTGATGAAGGTCAAATTGTTAAAGGAATCGTAAAAAATATCACTGATTATGGCGCATTTATCGATCTTGGAGGTTTGGATGGCTTGTTGCATATTACTGATATTTCATGGTCTCGAGTTACTGACCCATCAGAACATTTAAAAGTTGGTGAAGAAATAGATGTTAAGGTTCTTAGTTTTGATAAAGAGAAGTTAAGAGTCTCGCTTGGATTAAAGCAAATTCAAAATGATCCATGGGAAAATGTTGAGTCAAATTACTCTGTTGGAGGTGTCTACGAAGCTGAGGTGTCAAATATTACAGACTACGGATGTTTCGCCCAACTCGAGGAGGGCATTGAAGGGCTTATTCATTTATCTGAACTTGACTGGACAAGTAAAAATATCCATCCATCTAAAGTTGTTGAAATGGATCAAAAAATAAAAGTGATGATTTTAGAAATTGATCATGATAAAAGAA
>MDSV01194626.1_pt1 | contig 72312 bp, 69 predicted proteins | sample 810851 | NCBI WGS metagenome assembly MDSV01 (sample SAMN05326640, study PRJNA326480) | marine metagenome | isolation source: seawater | place: Atlantic Ocean: North East | collected 2012
GAAAAAGAGTTGCTGATGGGGAGAGTTTAGATAGCATATTACCTGAGGCATTTGCATTAGTCAGAGAGGCTGGTAAACGTGTATTAAATATGCGTCACTTTGATGTTCAGCTCATAGGTGGCATGGTATTACATAACGGTAATATTGCTGAAATGAGAACAGGTGAGGGAAAAACATTAGTAGCAACATTAGCAGCATATTTGAATTCGTTATCAGGCGAAGGTGTTCACATTATTACTGTCAATGATTATTTAGCAAAACGTGATGCTGAATGGATGGGGCAGCTATATAATTTTCTTGGTTTAAGTACAGGCGTTATTATATCCGGCCTGTCAATGGACCAAAGAAAGTCTGCATATTCGTGTGATATAACATATGGGACAAATAATGAATTTGGTTTTGATTACTTACGTGACAACATGTCATTTAGTACTGAAGGGAAAGTCCAAAGAAAATTAAATTTTGCGATTGTTGATGAAGTTGATTCAATTTTGATAGATGAAGCGAGAACGCCATTAATTATTTCAGGTGCAGTTGATGATAAAACAGAATTGTATTTGAAAATAAATGAATTAATTCCCTCATTAGTCTTACAAGAAAAAGAGGATGGGCCGGGTGATTTTACTTTAGATGAAAAATCAAAACAGGCTTATTTCACAGAGGCTGGTCATGATAATATTGAACGTCTTTTAAGAGAAAAAAATATAATAAAAGAAGGGCAGGGTTTATATGATCCTGTAAATATGGGTGTTTTACATCATTTGAATGCTGGTTTAAGAGCGCATCATTTATTCAGTAATGACGTTGACTATCTAGTTCAAGATAATCAGGTAGTTATTGTAGATGAATTTACAGGACGCTCAATGCCTGGTCGCAGATGGTCAGATGGTCTACATCAAGCAATCGAAGCGAAGGAGAATGTACCTATACAAAGCGAAAATCAGACACTCGCGTCGATAACATATCAGAACTACTTTCGTTTATATTCTAAATTGTCAGGTATGACAGGGACAGCCGATACAGAAGCTTTTGAGTTTCAAACAATATATGCTCTTGAGGTTATTGTCGCACCTACACATATGGAAATGATTCGCGATGATCAAAGTGATGTTATATTTTTAACTGCAAAAGAAAAATTTGTTGCAATAGTTGAAGATATAAAAAGATGTCAAGATAGAGAACAGCCTGTTTTAGTTGGAACAGCATCAATAGAAGTATCTGAATATTTATCAAATCTACTTAATAAGAATAAAATTCAACATCAAGTTTTGAATGCAAAATTTCATGAGAAAGAAGCTGATATTATAGCTCAAGCTGGAAGATTATCGGCAGTTACTATAGCAACTAATATGGCTGGCCGCGGGACAGATATCGTTTTGGGTGGAAACTACGATGCAGAGGTCAAAGCAATTAATCAAGCATCTTCTGAAAAAATAAATAAACATAAAATGGATTGGGAGCAACGCCATAAAAAAGTTATTAATAGCGGTGGTTTACATATAATAGGGACCGAAAGACACGAGTCAAGACGTATTGACAATCAGCTTCGTGGGCGTTCTGGTCGGCAAGGTGACCCAGGTTCAAGTAGGTTTTATCTCTCGTTAGAAGATAATTTAATGCGGATATTTGCAAATGACTGGGTATCCTCGACGATGGAAAAGTTAGGTATGGGAGAAGGTGAGGCAATAGAATCAAGGCTTGTAACTCGCGCAATTGAAAATGCACAAAGGAAGGTTGAGGCGCACAACTTTGATATAAGAAAGCATTTACTTGATTTTGACGATGTCGCGAATGATCAAAGAAAAGTCATATATCAACAACGTGATGAGCTACTAAATAGCGAATCTGTTGTTGATGAAGTTGAGTCAATGCGTTTTGATGTTTTCGAATCTATTTTAGATGTACATATTCCTCACGAGAGCATGTATGAGATGTGGGATATTAATGGCCTAGAAGAAGTATTACAGAATGAATTTGGGATTAGTATCGACATACAATTATGGCTTTCTAATGATCAATCATTAGATGATGAAAGTTTACGTAATAAAATTCATGAAGAAGTTAAAAAAGTCTATCTTGTTAAAGAAAAAGATATCACTTCTGAGTTGATGAGAAGAATAGAAAAGCAAGTAATGCTGGATGTTTTAGATAGGCATTGGAAAGAAAATCTAGTCAATATGGATCATCTAAGACAAGGTATAGGGCTCAGAAGTTTTGCAGCAAAAAATCCAAAACAAGAATACAAACGAGAATCTTTTGATTTATTTCTTCAGATGCTTGAAAACGTTAAACGTGATGTAGTTGTTTTTTTATATAGAGTTAGTATACGAAATGAGGAAGATATTGCATTAGCAGAAAATAGAAAAAATAATCAAAAGATGAATTATAGACATCCTAATGCTGTCGATAGTTTAAATGAAGGCGCTCAAGAAAAAGAGTCATCAAGCAAACCATATGTAAGAAATAAACCTAAAATAAGGCGCAATGAGCCGTGTCCATGTGGTTCAGGAAAAAAATATAAGCAATGTCACGGAAGATTAGCTTAACTGGTATAATTCTATTAATAATCTTTAATTAAGAGGAAATTTAGAGATGTCAGTAGGATTAGAGCAACCTAAATCCCTAATAAAAGTAGAAGGCATCCGTCTTTCAGCTTGTTCAGCTGGGATTTACAATAAAAAACGTGATGATTTAGCATTGATAGAAATAGCTAAGGACAGTGTCATAGCTGCGGCTTTTACTAAAAATAATTTTTGTGCAGCACCCGTTGAAATTTCAAAAAGTAATTTACAAAAAGCTAACCCACAATATTGTTTAATTAACGCAGGTAATGCAAATGCTGGAACAGGGAGGGTCGGTGTATTAAATTCTAAAGCGATATGTAAAGAATTAGCAAAAAAAATCAATTGTATCGAAGAAGAGGTGCTCCCATTTTCAACAGGTGTTATTGGGGAAGATCTACCAGTCAAAAAAATAAACCAAGCAATACCAACATTAATAAAAAATCTTTCTGAGAATTCATGGCTAGATGTTTCAAAAGCGATCATGACAACTGACACGATGCCAAAAGCAATTTCAAGTCAGATTAAGATCGACGATTCAATGATAAACATTACTGGAATTACAAAAGGGTCTGGTATGATAAAGCCCAATATGGCAACAATGCTTTCATTTATAGCTACCGATGCCAATGTGACAAAAGAAATTTTAGATAAGATAAAACAAAATTCTTTATTTAAGAGTTTTAATAGAATAACAGTTGATGGTGATACATCAACTAATGATTCGTTTATTTTGATTGCAACATGCAAATCTAAGCTACCATTAATAGATAATGAAGATAGTAAAGCATTCACAATATTAGAAAATGAAATTACAGAGGTTTGCAAAAAATTAGCACAGACTATTGTTAGGGATGGAGAAGGGGCTACGAAATTTATTTCCATTCAAGTTGATGGAGGAAATAAAATATCTGAATGTCTCTCAATTGCATATAAAGTTGCTGAATCCCCTCTCGTAAAAACTGCATTCACAGCATCGGACCCAAATTGGGGAAGAATAATTGCAGCAATAGGTAATGCTGAAATATCTGATCTTGATACAAGCAAAATCAATATTTATATTAATGACGTATGTATTGTCGGTAATGGTGAGAGATCTGATACATATACTGAAGAAAAAGGAAAGAAAGTAATGATATGCGATGAAATCGTACTGAAGATAGAACTTAATAGGGGAAATTATAGCGAGCAGATATGGACAACAGATTTATCTCATGAATATATAAAAATAAATGCTGAGTATCGAAATTAAAATATGAATTCAAGGCTGCACGTAGTCGTTGGTATTCTTTTCAATTCAAATAAAGATAAGATTCTAATCAGCAAAAGAACAGAAAAAAGTGAATTATCAGATTTTTGGGAGTTTCCCGGTGGTAAAGTTGAAAGTAATGAGGTGCCATTTTCGGCATTGAATCGTGAATTTACCGAAGAATTAGGGGTAGATATAAAGAAAGCAGTAAGATTAGTCGAAATTAATCATGATTACGTTGAAACAAAAGTTCTTCTGGATGTTTGGATTATCAACGAATATGAAGGGGAGCCAATTGCTCTAGAAGGACAAGAAATAGAGTGGTCAAGAATAGATAATTTGAGTAATTATAGATTTTTGGAAGCAAATAAACATATTATGCAAACTCTTTTTTTGCCAGAGATCTACGGCATAAGCAATCAATCTTACAGTAACCTATCAAAATTATATTCTGATGCTAAAAATTATTTTAGTCGAGGTTTAAAAATATTTCAGTTAAGATTAAAGTTAGAGAAAGATAATGAATTAATTAAAGAAGTAAAGAAGTTAAGTATCGAAGCAAAAAAACATGGTGCAAAATTGATCTTGAATGGGAACGCTTCTGATGTTGAATGTTTTTCCGTTGATGGCATACACCTCAAATCAAGAGAAATTTTTAATTATACAAGTAGACCCATAAGCAGTGATTATATTCTAGGTGCTTCATGCCATGACGAATCTGAAATTCACCATGCAATTAAACTAAATGTTAATTATATATTTATATCTCCCGTATTAAATACTAATAGTCACCCTAAGGATAGGGCATTAGGTTGGGATAAGTTCAAAGAGCTAACAGTACACGCAAATATTCCTGTATATGCTCTAGGCGGCCTGTTACATAGTGACTTAAAGCTAGCTAAAGAGAATGGCGCTTATGGTATTGCAATGATAACAGCACTCAATGATTTATATTGTTAGATTAGAAGGTGCAACAATGAAGTTCAAAATCTATATTGCCCTTTGTTTGAACTTGTTTAGAAGTTAAAGTATCAACTTCCATAAACCTTACTGTAAACCTGTTTTTAATACCACTTATGTCTGGATAAAAAGGACTTTCTGAATGAATTTTTATTCTAATTAGTTGACAAGATGCATTAGATTCTATTTGTTGGTGATAAAAACCTGATGCTGCATTTTGATTGATAGGGCTACTAGATTTTCTGATATTATCTAACAGTATATAAGTAGCATGATTTATAGGATTTAGATCAGATGACCAATTACGTATTTCTTCTTTTTTCTTTTGCTCAGATTCATTCAGCCAGTGGTGTAGTCTTGGTAAATCAAAATTACATGTTCCAGCTGGGATATTCATTCTTTGACTAAATATTTTTATAAATTCATTATTTTTAAAAACATCAGCAGGTTGATATAATGGATTCTGAATATGTGAGAGTTGCTCATTAATTAAATTCTTTGCCATACTTAATCTATCTTCATCTATCTCCTCACTGTTTTTTAAAGTATTCAATACATCGGACTGCCTCTTAAGTTCCTTTATAATCTCATTTTTAATATCTGATCGTAATAGTAATTCACTAATTTCAAGAAGTGTTGCTAACACAGTAATATAGTCAGAATCACCATTATTTTTTAGATGGTAACGAATAATGGCATATAAATGTTCTAAACGCAGCAGACCTCTAATACGCTCATTCATTGGGTGCTCATATATTATTTCATTATCCATTTGATTATTAAGAATAATATAATTACCCAAATTTTTGATTGCTAATTGCTAGATATTTTTGATGTAGTGCTTTCACAGTTTTATTTAGACTTTTAATTTCTTCATTATTTTCAATTATATCATCTGCGTATTTTAAACGCTCAGTTCTATTTATTTGTGTTTCCATGATATTACTTAATAATTTTTTCGATATTTTATCTCTTTTTAGGACTCTTTCGATCTGTTTATTTTCATCCGAATCAATGACAAGAACTCTATCAAAGTAACTCATAGTTTTCGTTTCAATAAGAAGCGGAATAACAACCAAGCAATAGGGATAATTAATAAGAAGTATTTTAGCGTTAATTTTTTTAAAAACCTCTGGATGTATAATCTTTTCAAGTTTAATTCTTTTAGAATTATCATTGAATATGGTATTACTCAATTTAGACCGATTAATTTCTCCTTTGTTTGTCAGAATATCGCTCCCAAATTCTTCTATAATTTTTTTAAAACAGGGCATATTTGGTGAGGTTATTTCTTGTGAAATCATATCAGCATCAATTACAGGAGCACCAAGTTGCTCAAAGATTGACGAAACGGAAGATTTGCCAGAACCAATCCCACCAGTTAAAGCTATACTTAACGTCAGCGACATGATTTAAGCTACAAGATTAAGATAGGAAGATATCAAATACGGACTCAATATCATTGATATCCAACCAGAAAATGCTAGATAAGGGCCAAATGGGATCCCTTTATTTTTATCATAGGATTTATTAATAATTAGTGTAAGCGCAACAATGATCCCGATTACCGCAGAAAATATCATAATAGGCGCTAAATTTTGCCATCCAAACCATGCGCCAAAAACAGCAAGTAACTTAAAGTCACCATGGCCCATAGCTATTTTTCCAGTCGCTAATTTAAAAACGAAATAAACAGACCATAAAATTCCATATCCAAATATTGCTCCAAAAACACTGGAATTTATATCGCTAAATATATTAAAAGTATTTATTAAAATACCAAGCCATAGTAAAGGTAGGGTTATGTCATCTGGCAAATACCATTTTTCAAAATCAATAGCACTTAAAGCAATAAGCGCCCATGTTAAAACTATTGCAAAAAAAGCTTGTATTGAAACTCCAAATATAAAGGCTATAAAACATACTGACAAAGCACTAATAATTTCGATTATAGGGTACCGGATCGATATATTTTTTTTACAATTTTTACATTTCCCTTTTAACAAAAAATAACTTAGTAAAGGAATATTTTCAGAAATTTTAATTTTATAGCCACAGAAAGGACAATGTGAAGGGGGATACACTAAGTTGAAGGTGCGTTCTTCATTAGCCTCATTTTTATCTATTTTCAGAAGTTCACAGCATTCTTTTTTCCAGCCTCTTTCGAGCATTAGTGGCAATCTAGTGATTACTACATTGAGAAAACTTCCGACTACAAGACCAATTAAGAAAACTAATAATAAATAATAACTAAAATTATTTTGCAGAAAGTCAACGAATATATGCACGGATAATTTTTATAATTTAGTTTTTAGAAAATTAAATAATAATTTTTTATCTTTATACAACAGCGCCCATTTTAAATATTGGTAAATACATGCCAACGACAATACCACCGATAACAACTCCCAAAAAGGCCATAATCATTGGCTCTAGCAGACTAGTTAATGCTTCAACTGCATCGTCAACTTCTTGTTCGTACCAATCGGCAACTTTTCCTAGCATTGTGTCAATTGCGCCCGATTCTTCACCAATTGCAACCATTTGAACGACCATATTAGGAAATAAGCCAGTCTCACGCATTGACGCTTGTAGTTGAGTACCTGTCGAAATCTCATCTTTCATTTTCATAGTTGCATCATAATAAACAATATTACCAGTTGCTCCAGCAACTGAACTCATTGCTTCAACTAATGGTGTGCCAGCAGCGAACATTGTTTCTAGTGTCCGTGCAAATCTGGCTATAGCAGATTTTTCCAGTAAATCACCAATAACAGGTACTTTAAGTATCGCACGATCGAGAAAATGTTGTACTGGTACCGAACGTTTTTTTAATTCAAGTAAGCCATATATAGTAATTCCTAATAACCCAAATAATTTCCACCAGTGGCTAACAAAGAAATCTGATGCATCTATTAAAAATTGTGTCAAACCCGGTAAGTCAGCACCAAAACTTCCAAATAATTCAGAAAATTGAGGTATTACAAATATCATCAGAATTGTTACCACAATAATTGCTGCGACAATAACTGCCATTGGATAAAATAAAGCCGATTTTATTTTTGATTTCAGAGCTTCTGTCTTTTCTAAGTATGTTGCTAATTTGTGTAAAATTGCCTCTAAAATACCGGCGTGTTCACCAGCTTCAATTAAATTGCAATAAAGCGAGTTAAAATGTAATGGATGTTTTCTAAGGGCATCAACCAAACTATTTCCAGATTCAACATCAGCCTTGATGGCTAAAATTAGGCTCTGCATTCCTGGGTTGTCATGGCCACGACCTGTGATTTCAAATGATTGGACCAAAGGTACTCCAGAAGACATCATAGTTGCTAATTGGCGACTCCAAACGCAAATATCTTTTGGTACTACTTTTGATTTACCAGCTCCAAAAAGTGGTTTTGGTTTTTTCTTAACTTTTGTGGGATTAATCTTTTGTCTTCTTAATATTGCTCTAACCAGTGCTTCACTATGCCCACTAATTTCCCCCTTTACTCTTTTTCCCGAGGCATCCTTACCCTCCCATATGAACATTACACTTTTTTGCTTTAATTCTGCCATCATATTTTCTCTAATCTAATGTTACGCGGTTAACTTCAGCAAGACTGGTAATTCCGTCGGCTGCTTTTTGTAATCCAGATCTTCTAATATTCCATGTCCCTTCTTTATCCGCCTGATCAGCTAATTGTACTGCATTAGCGCCCTCTATAATTAATCGTTTTAGGTCTTCGGATATTGGCATTACCTGATAGATACCAGCTCTTCCCTTGTAACCAGGATTTTCCTCGCTCTCCTCACCAGGCCCGTATAGTTGAATGCCCTTTTCTATCATATCCTCTGGGAAGTCTTCTTTTCTAAGCGCATCTTCCGGCATCGTAATTTCTACTCGATTTTCAGGGTTAAGTCGCCGAAGCAATCGTTGTGCTGTAATCAGATTTATACTGGTTGCAACTGCAAAGGCTTGAATGCCCATGTCTTGTAGGCGGGTAAGTGTCTGAGGTCCATCATTAGTATGCAATGTCGACATTACCATATGACCTGTTTGAGCTGCTTTTACTGCTATACCACCCGTTGTTATATCTCTAATTTCACCAACTAGTATGATATCTGGATCTTGTCTTAGAAAAGCTTTAAGAGCTTTTGGAAAATCCATTCCGGTTTTTTCATCGATCTGCACTTGATTAACACCTGGTAAATTAATTTCCACAGGGTCTTCTGCTGTTGAAATATTTATATCAGCCTTATTTAAAATATTGATTCCGGTATATAATGAAACAGTTTTTCCTGAACCTGTAGGACCTGTTACTAAAAACATTCCATATGGTTTTTGAAGATTTGTTAGAAATAATTCTTTTTGATGTTCCTCATAGCCAAGCTGATCTATTTGTAAAGCCGCGGCATCAGAATCCAATATACGCAAACAAGCTTTTTCTCCAAATAAAGTAGGACAAGTACTAACACGAAAATCAATAGACTTTGATTTAGATATTTTTAATTTAATTCTTCCGTCTTGAGGCACCCTTCGTTCCGATACATCTAAACGTGACATCACTTTTATTCTCGCGGCAATTTTTCCAGATAAGCTGGTTGGGGGCTTTGCAACCTCTGTCAAGACACCATCAATACGATAACGTACTCTATATGTTTTTTCGTAAGGTTCGAAGTGGAGATCAGAAGCACCTTTTTTAATAGCATCTAATAAGCATTTATTAACGAATCGAACAACAGGAGCATCATCGACATCAGAATCATCCTGCTCTTGAGGACCATCTTCAGCAACTTCAAGTTCATCAAGATTATCTAGATCATCGTCTCCCATATCGCCGAGTCCACCATCAGCATCATCCAGAATTTTCTCAATTCTATTCGACAATTTATCAACTTCAACAACGACAGCATGCGCATTAAGACCTGTAGCGAATTTAATTTCATCTAATGCTTGAATATTTGTTGGATCGGCAACGGCTACTGCAAGTCTTTTGCCGCGCTTAAAGATCGGCAGTGCGTTATGTTTTTTTATTAATTCGGGATTTACTAGTTTGACGAGTTCCGGGTCTATATCAATCAAATCTATTGCTGTTATACACATACCAAATTCTTGCGCAGCGGCAGATGCAACTGTTTTACTAGATACTAATTTATCTTCAACAACTTGATTCACAAAAGCAGTTTTCTTTTTTTGTGACTCCGCAAAGACTCGTTCGGCACTTTGCTGATCAATATGACCACCTCGCACTAATGTACGGGCAAGTCCACTAAGAGTTATAGATTTTTCTTGTGTTGCCATAGGAAAACTTCTTCAACATATTTATTAGATTATTGGTATAAATATAGATTATATGGTCAAAATAACCAACTTTAAATTGTATGGAAATTAGAAAAAATAGCTTAAAAACAGCAAGATTTTGCAATTTTTAAAGCACTATAGGGTTTTTTATGCCTGTATTACGTAAATTATTAGTTGTGCGCACCTTATCATTGAAATCCTATTTCTTTGTCGAATAAGCAGCAATTTCGCAATTTGGCAAATTTTCGACGATATAATTAGATTGGGCTAGATTAATTTATCCAAATCATCGTAGCTATTCTTCCAGTTTCTCCATCACGGCGGTACGAAAAGAATTCATTGTGCATTTGATATGTGCATAGGCCGCTTTCATAAATTTGATTAATACCAAGATTAATTAATGTAATTTTGACAGCGTCACTCAAACTGCAGTGCCAGTGGTCATCGTCTTTTTTGAATGCACTTTCAAGCAATTTAGAATGTTCTAGAAAGGCATAATAAACATCTTTACTTACCTGATAGTGTTCTTGACTTATGCATGGTCCTATCCAAACGATTAATGATTTCGTGGAAGAAAAAATTTTTATAGTATCTTCAATAATCCCTTTACAAATACCTCTCCATCCAGCATGTATAGCAGCAACTTTATTCTTCTTTGTATCACAAAGTAAAATCGGGACACAATCAGCTGTAGTCACCACACAAACCCTATTTTTTTGTGTTGTATAACTAGCATCAGCTTTGAGATTCTTTGGTATATCATCAATAGATAGAATTTTTCTATCATGCGTTTGCTCAAGCCAAATTGGATCATTGGGTAGATTCAAGTGAGTTAAAAGAGCATCTCGATTTTTTTTAACATTATTTACATTATCACCAACATTCAATGATAAATTCAATTCATTATAGGGATGTTTGCTGTACCCGCCCATTCTCATTGAGACACCAGCTTTTATATTTTTTGGGGCTGGCCATTTTGCATCCATCCATAATTTCTTTTTATTACAAATCATTTTTATTTAATATTTCAATCAAATTTTTCATATCATTAGGAAGCTCAGCGGTGTAGCCAATAACTTTTTTCGATCTTGGATGTTCTAATTCGAGACTATATGCGTGTAAAGCCTGACGTTTAAATTTTTTTAAAAAATTACGCAAGGTTAAATCAATATCTTTTTTCAGTGAAAGATTTTTTCCATATAGTTGATCTCCAATAATTGGATGGTTTATGTTACTCATATGTACTCTAATCTGATGTGTTCTTCCTGTATCTAGCTGTATATCCAGATATGTGTAATGGCGATATTTTTTTATAATTCTGTAGTGAGTTACTGCTAATTTACCGTTTTCATTGACGGTCATTTTTTTTCGATTTTTAGGATGCCGACCAATTTTATTCTCGATTACTCCACCCGTTACCAGTTGACCACAAGTAACTGCCTTATAACAGCGCTTAATATCTCTTCTTTGTAATTGATCAACCAAATGAGCATGAGATTCGATTGTGCGAGCTATAATCATTATGCCAGTTGTATCTTTATCAAGACGATGAATAATGCCAGCTCTTGGTAAAACGTCTAGTTTTTCATCGAAGTGTAATAGAGCATTAACCAATGTGTGTTCACGGTTACCAGCTCCAGGATGAACAACTAACCCCATTGGTTTATTTATTATCAAAATTGATTCATCTTCATAAATAATATCTAAAGGAATGGGTTCCGCTAGGTCCTTGTTTAAGCTTTCTTGCTTAGCGTTTATTTCAATAATATCACCGACATTAACTAGATCACGTTGTTTATATTTTGACGCATTAACCTTTATCGCTCCCTCTTTAATCCATGACTGAATCCGTGATCGGGAATATTCGGGAAATAATTCAGAGAGAGCTAAATCAAGACGTTTCCTTTCAAGGTTTTCGGGTATTGTTATTTTAAGTTCAATCTTTTCCATAGGTTCAAGGCTTTTGCCCTTAAGATGCTATTAGGTTAACCTAGATAGTATGCGTAATTTAATATTTTTTTTAGTTATTTTTTCTCTTTGTGGCTGCTCATATTTTGAGGAAAAAGAAGACGAAACCAAAGATTGGGATGCAGATCGCCTATATTCAGAAGCAAAGGGAAATCTAGATGCAGGTTTTTATGCTGATGCTGTCGATTTTTATCAGCGCTTAGAATCGAGGTATCCTTTTGGGAAACACACACAACAAGCACTTATAGATTTAGCGTATGGTTATTTTAAAAGCGAGGAACATGATGCCGCAATCTCTGCATGCAACCGTTTTATCAAACTATATCCACAAAATAGTTATGTAGATTATGCTTACTATTTAAAAGGATTAGCAAATTTTAATAAAGGTAAAGCAAATGTTCAGCGATTCATTCCAAATGATATTGTAGATGAATCACAAAGAGACACAGGTTCAGCATACGAAGCTTTTCAGAATTTTTCTGAACTTATTAAGAAATATCCTGATAGTGAGTATGTTGAGGATGCACAACAACGCATGCGTCATTTAAGAAATAATCTAGCATCAAATGAAGTCTATGTTGCAAGTTACTATATGAAACGAGGAGCATTTTTAGCTGCGGCTAACAGGGCTAGATATGTTATCGAAAACTATAATCGAACATCTGCAGTACCAGAGGCACTTGTTATAATGGCGAGAGCCTATCGTATTTTAGAGATGGAGGATTTAGCTAGAGATGCAATTAGAGTGCTTAAATTAAATTATCCTAATCATCCTGGCTCGTATGAAGTCGAAGAATTAGAGATCAAATAACTTATTTCTTTTCAATATAGCCCGAGCTTATAGGGTATCGTCTATCCTTACCAAATGCTCTATTAGTTATTCTTATTCCCGGAGCCGCTTGTCTTCGTTTGTATTCGTTTTTGTCTACAAGACCTATGATTTTATAAACAGTTTCCGAGTCACAACCATTTTCAATAATTTTTTCTGGATGTTGGTCAAACTCGATATATTTCTCGAGGATGGGGTCTAGTATTTCATAATCTGGAAGAGAGTCGCGATCCAATTGATTATCACGCAGTTCTGCTGTTGGTGGTCTATCTATTGTACTCTCGGGAATGACCTTCTCTTTTGTATTGCGCCATTTTGATAGTTTGTAAACTAGAGTTTTCCATACATCCTTGAGTGGCGAGAACCCACCCGCCATATCACCGTAAAGTGTTGCATAACCGACAGATATCTCACTTTTATTGCCAGTCGTTAACACAAGCTTGTTATATTTATTCGAGACCGCCATTAATAATAATCCTCTACAACGCGCTTGAATATTTTCTTCTGTTGTATCTACTGGTAATTGACCAAAGATTGGTTTTAAAACGTCAAGAATTGCCGAAAATGGCGGTTCAATAGAAACTACCTTGCAAGAAACTTTTAATTCTTTAGCTAAGATTCGTGCATCATCAATACTAATTTTAGCCGTGTACCTTGATGGCATAATTAGGGCACTTACATTTTCAGGCCCAAGCGCATCGACCGCAATACAAAGTGTTAGTGCTGAATCAATACCGCCAGACAAACCAATGACAACACCTTGAAAATTATTTTTCATAACGTAATCTTTTACACCTAGGACAAGTGCGTTATATATATCCTCTTCAACGATTTTTTTCGTACTCATCGCTTTTATTTGATCATTAATATCTAGTTTGACCTTATATAATTTTTCTTTAAATGAGGGAGCACGGAAAATAATATTTCCATTATTATCGGAGACCAGTGAATTACCATCAAATACCAGTTCATCCTGTCCACCAACCAGATTTACATAGACAATATGAATATTTGATTCAGCCGATCTTTCGGAGATTATTTTTTCTCTAATGGTAGTTTTATTTTTTTCATATGGAGAGGCGTTAATATTAAATAATATTTTTGCGTTAGCAGCTGCAGCATCTTCTGTAGGCTTTGGAACCCAAATATCTTCGCAAATACTGAGCGCAGCAGTTATACCTTTTATTTCGAACAAGCACGGCTTATTTCCAGATGAAAAATATCTCTTTTCATCGAACACTCCGTAATTTGGTAAGTAGCGTTTACGATATATATTTTTAATTTTCTTATCGTGTATTAGGCTACATGCATTATAAAGATTTTCATTTTCTTTCAATGGGTAACCCACAATGGCGTGTATATTTTTTGTAGCCATTTTTATTTCTTCAAGTGCAGCCTCAATAGATTTATTGAAAGCTGGTCTTAGCAATAGATCCTCAGGCGGGTACGAACAAATCGAGAGTTCAGGAAAGATAATAACATCTACTTTGTCTTTTTTTGCTTTTTCAATTGCCGTAATTATTTTTTTTGTATTACCTGATATATCTCCGACAGCAAGATTGAGCTGCCCAAGTGCCATGTGGATATTGTTACTTTCCATGCTTTATTTTTATCCAAGAACTAAGCTGATAATAGAAAAAGTGTTTCAAAATAGCGTATATCTCTAATAGATCGATTCACGATGTGAATTTACTTTGGTCGTTAATTTTAACCTAAAAATACAAAAAAATCATATGGTTAAGTAATTAAAGGGCTAGAAACAATAAAATATCACGATAATAAAAAAGTATTTTAATTAATGGTCTTTTCAGTGAATTAAGCTGAATTTCATCAGATAATATGTTGATTTTCTGGAGTTCAAACCTATAATCAGACGACAGGATATATAATTAAACTTAAAATTAAACTAAATAAGACTATAGACAAAATTTTCTAAGGAGAGGTGGCATGAGAAAGCATCAAGGTTTTACACTAATAGAATTAATGATCGTGGTCGCGATTATTGGCATTTTAGCTGCCATCGCAATCCCGTCATATAACGATTACACCGCACGGGCGCAAGTCACTGAAGCTGTCAATTTAACAAGCGGTTTAAAAACATGTATAGCTGAAGGTATTTCCGATAAAGGTAGAGCCCCAGTAATTGGAGATTGCGGCATGACAGGCGGGAATGATAAAGAATCAGGAACTAATGTCGGTAAATTTGTTGATAAAATAGAATGTGATCGTTGTGGTGAGGATGTTGATGCAGGTAACCCTGTTACTATAACTGCGACATTTAAAAGTTCAGGCGTAGCGTCAGCTATTAAAGATAAAAAATTCGCCATTGGTACGGCAGATGGTAACAATTGGGCTTGCGGAAAACTTACAGAACCAGTGGATGTTTCAGGTAATACAGATTTGGAAAATAAACATCTTCCAGGATCGTGTAAGCCATAATTTATTTGTTAATTATATAAAAAGGCCGCAGTAGCGGCCTTTTTTTTGCTTATGAAATATTAAATTCTTATAAAATTATATAAATATCATATATTTATCTATATTTCCTAAATTTCAATTAATATATTGCCGAATAGATTATTGATATATATACTATTTTTATTTTTACGATATTTGTTAATTCTTATGAGAAAGCATCAAGGTTTTACACTAATAGAATTAATGATCGTGGTCGCGATTATTGGCATTTTAGCTGCCATTGCAATCCCGTCATACAACGATTATGTCGCTCGTTCACAAGTTACGGAAGTAATAAAGTTAGTTGGCGGCCTAAAAACCTGTATTGCCGAAGGTATCAGCACCAAAGGATTGGCACCGATTATGTCCGATTGCGGGGATCAAGGGCCAATAGATAAAAGATCAAAATTAAAGCTTGGAAAATATGTTGATTTTTTGGAGTGTGGTATATGTGGAAGTCCTATATTAATCGATAAGGACAATCCTGTAGTAATAGTTGCGAAATTTAAGAACTCGGGAGTTTCAACTCAAGTTAATGGTGAAACTCTCGCTATCGGAACTAAAGACGGAAGTAACTGGGTATGTGGACTTACTGAAAGTACTGAACTTGGAACTAAGATAAGCTCACACACGAGCCTTACAGCAAAATTATTACCAGGCACATGTAGAAATTAATATTAAAAATATTATTTCGATAACATGATGCTTTACTAGCTAACTATTTTTAACATAGCTTTTAACAATTTAGGGTTTGCAGAAATAATATTGCCACTCTCTAAATAATTGACACCACCGGTTAGTTCTGCGCTTATCCCACCTGCTTCTTGAATAAGTAAAATACCAGCGGCTATATCCCATTGCTTTAAATTGAATTCCCAAAACCCATCAAGACGGCCTGATGCAACATATGCTAGATCGAGCGAAGCAACTCCAGCACGTCTTATCCCCGCTACTCTGGGGAATAATGCCTTATAGCTCTCAATAAACTTTAGCATTGCTTTCTCATTATTATACGGAAAACCCGTGCCTAGTAGCGCCCCATCTAATTCATTTTTTGCGCTAACTCTAATTTTCCTATTATTTAATAATGCCCCTTTACCTTTTGTTGCGGTGAATAACTCTTGTTTTAATGGATCATAAATCACTGCTTGTTCTAAAATCCCCTTATGTTGCAGTGCTATTGACACTGCAAAGTGAGGAAAGTTATGGAGAAAATTAGTCGTACCATCTAGCGGGTCAATAATCCATATATAATCACTTTTACCTCTTTGCCCTGTTTCTTCACCAAGAAATGCGTGATCGGAATATGATTTTTGTATTGTACTGATAATAATTTCTTCAGCATTCCTATCAACTTCAGTGACAAAATCATTTTTACCTTTATCTTCAATCGAGATATCATATGTGCGATCCATTTCACGTACAATAGAATCACCAGCAGCTCTTGCTGCTCTTATAGCGATAGTAAGCATCGGATGCATATATTACTCCAGTTATTGAATTTGTATTCTACGTTGTTGACATTGATCAGTGAAGCGGTAACACCATGAAAAAATTTTTTGAAAAAGTTTCTATAGTTTTAGTAGGAACGACACATCCAGGTAATATCGGTGCGACAGCACGTGCTATGAAAACAATGGGGCAATCAAATTTACGCCTAGTCAATCCATTGCATTTTCCATCAGCAGAAGCTAGTGCAAGAGCAGCTGGTGCCGATGATATCCTTGCTAAAAGTCAACAATTCTCGTCTCTTAAAGAAGCTATCAAAGATTGTGATTTAGTCATAGGTACGAGTGCACGCATAAGAGGTATTCCTTGGCCAATGTTGACTCCCCGCGAGTGTGCAAAAAAAGTTACAGAAAATACTTATTCTTCTGTTGCTATTATATTTGGTAAAGAAAGCTCAGGACTCTCAAATGAAGAACTAGAGTTATGCAATGTAGTTTTAAAAATACCCACAAATAACGAATATAATTCGCTAAATTTAGCGTCGGCCGTACAGATTATTTGTTATGAGATTTTTTTACAAATTAATTGTGATAAGGCAGCATCTCCACCTGATAATTCACCTATCGTAAGCCAAGAAAAAATGGAGGAGTTTTATACTCATTTGGAAGAATGTCTAATTAAAATTGGTTATTATGATACAAATAATCCTCGAAGATTAATGCACAGATTGCGCCGATTATTCAATCGAGCACAATTATATGACAGTGAGTGGAAGATATTACGTGGGATTATTTCGAAAATACAAGAAAAAAATAAATAGTTATTTCTTTAATTATACGAACAGATTTATAATCCACGAATGACTGATCATAAAAAATTATTATCCATTGTTACACCTGCCTATAATGAAGCTGAAAATGTAGATGAGTTTTACTCTAGGGTATTAGATTCAACAAAAGATCTAAATCTTGATGTCGAAATAATCTATATTAATGATGGAAGTCGCGATACGACTATCGATGTAATTAGAAATCAAAGAGATAATGATGATCGCATAACTATTATCGATTTAAGTAGAAATTTTGGCAAAGAAATTGCACTTACAGCGGGACTAGATTATTCATCAGGCGATGCCGCAATTGTGATTGATACTGATTTACAGGACCCTCCCGAGTTAATTCCTAAGTTGGTTGAATGCTGGCTTAGTGGTTATGATGTTGTGAATGCGAAACGCATAGGAAGAATAGGCGAATCATTATTAAAAAAAGTAACATCGTATATTTATTATCGTTTACTTTTTCATATCAGTGCGATAAGTATCCCTGCAGATACAGGTGATTTTCGTTTGTTAGATAGAAAAGCGCTAGATGCATTGTCAAAACTAAGAGAACAGCATCGCTACATGAAAGGGATGTTTTTTTGGGTTGGCTTTAGACAAAAAGAGATAGAATATGAAAGAGAGGCGAGATTTAAAGGCAAAACTAAGTGGAATTTTTTTAGTTTATTGAATTTAGCTTTTGATGGACTTACATCATTTTCAATTTTACCGTTGCGGCTAGCATCGATTATTGGTTTCTTAGCGGCTTTTACTGGTTTTCTTTATGGCTCTGTAATAGTTTTTAAAACTCTCTTTTTTCATGAACCAGTCGCCGGTTTTACATCACTTGTCGTGCTAATCACTTTTTTTGGTGGCATACAACTACTTTCTATTGGAATAATCGGTGAATACATTGGAAGAATTTTTAATGAAACTAAAAATAGACCACTTTACATAGTGAAAGATATAAAACATTCTGTTTTTTTAAAAAAGTCGGGAGTAATTGACCCTAATTCACAAAAGTGTGTGTAGTTTAATATTCTATAATTTGAGTAAACATTAGAATGACAGCAATTGAAAAGTATTGGTTCATTGGTGCTTTCATAGTATGTTTAATAGCAGCATGGTTTAGCGTAGGTCATTATCATGATGATGAGTATTATCAGATATTAGATTTTGCTGCCTACAAGCTTGGTTTTGAAATTCAAAATAAAGTTATGTGGGAATACGAGGCAGCTATACGCAGTGGCATACAACCCTTTATCGCTTATACAGTTGCTAAACTATCAAGCTTTATGGGTATAACATCTCCATTTATTTGGGCATTTTACCTTCGTTTATTAAGTTTACTTCTTTCATTTATTTCCTTACTTGCCTTTTTTCATATTATTAAAACTGAAAAAATTTTCAATAATACTTCAATTTGGATTCTTTTCTTTTTATTGTTTTCATGGATACAAATTTTTTTAAATATTCGATATTCCTCTGAAGGATGGTCTTCTTCGTTATTTCTTTTTGCTTATTCATTTTATTTTTATAATCAATCAACCGCAGTAAAAAAATATTTATGTATTGGCTCTTTATTAGGCCTGGCATTTTTATTTAGATTTCAGTCTGGTTTTCTTATTTTAGGGTTTTGTCTATGGATGCAATTTTACGGTAAAGAAAAAACATCAAATAAGGTGCTGCTAACCATTGGATTTTTCTTTGCATTATTAATCGGAGTAATTATTGATTATTGGTTTTATGGAAAATTTACACTTAGTTTTTGGAATTATTTTAATTGGCATATAGTGGAGGGATCAATTGACCATATTGTAGAGCCATGGTGGTTTTATATATACTATTCTATGGTACAACTCGTCCCACCAATAACTTTTTTAATTCCATTTGTTATTGTTTTGTTTTGGCTATTTTTCCCGAAGCATCCCATAACATGGCTCTCAATTCCTTTTATTATATTTCACCATTATTTTGGGCATAAAGAAATGCGATATTTATTCCCGATTATACCTTTTATCCCAGTAATGTTTGCCATGGCCATTCCTAAATTTGTTGAATATTTTCGATTTATGCAGAAAAATATATTTAAAAATATATTCAAATTTTTCATCTACACATCTTTACTTATAAATTTCCTATTAATATTTTTAACTATTAGTCTCCCCGCCAGTAAAGAGGTGGCGCTTTGGCAAAATTGTTTCTCTCAGCATCTTCCTGATAATTCTATATTACTCGTTTATGATCCTGATGGTGCTGGCTCGTCAACAGGCGAATTAGAGTTAGACTTTTACAATATAAGAAATATTCCGATTATTTCTATACAAGATGAGATTGAAATAAATGATAAATTAATAGAATTCCCCGATAAAAAATTGTTCTATGCTGCTAGAAAAAAAGGAAGAGCCTCTGCGCTTTTAACAAATAATATTAAAAATGAATTGATATGTCAGGCATTACCAGAGTGGGTTTTGAGAATTAATATTAATAATTGGGCATCAAGAGCAAGTATTTGGCAAGTTTGGAAGATTAGGTAATTTTTTATTTAAACTGCACACCCCCCCTTCCGTTGCTTTCAATTACTTCTCCTAATAACCAAGCTGTTTCATTATTCTTATTAAGATAATTAATTATTGCATCTGCATGTTTTTGATTGACACACAATACTAAACCAATCCCACAGTTAAAAGTTTTATACATTTCATTTTCAGCAACTTTACCACGCTCACATAACCAATTAAATATTGGGGGTAAACTCCATGAATTTTTATCTAGTAGTGCAGATACACTATTTGGTATAGTTCTGGGTATATTCTCAATCAAACCGCCACCTGTTATATGAGATAAAGATTTTATTGTTACTTTTTGCATTAACTCCAAAATCACTTTTGTATAAATACGAGTTGGAGTAAGCAAATGTTCTAATAGTGTTTTCTTATCTATAATTTGTGACAAATCCGCATTGCTATCTTCTAATATTTTCCTAATTAAGGAATAACCATTTGCATGAAAACCGCTCGATGCAACTGCTATTAGAGCATCCCCAGCTTTTACATTTCCCCCGGTGATTAAATTATCTTTTTCGACTACACCAACACAAAAGCCTGCCAAGTCATAATCTTTTTCATTGTACATTCCTGGCATCTCCGCAGTTTCACCACCTATCAAGCTACATTCTGCAATTAAGCATCCGGTTTTGATACCATTTATAACAGTTTCTGCAGTATTGACATCTAGTTTTGAACAAGCAAAATAATCAAGAAAGAATAATGGTTTTGCGCCTTGTACTATTATGTCATTTGCACACATGGCAACAAGATCGATGCCAATGGTCTCATGTATACCGTTCTCAATAGCAATTTTTATTTTTGTGCCAACCCCATCGGTCCCTGATACGAGTACGGGGTTTTTATAATTTAACGCGCCAAGGTCAAACAACCCCCCAAAGCCGCCCAGCTCACCAATAACACCCTTTTGATTATTGTTAGTAGTTTTTTTTAGGCGCGAAACTAATTCATTCCCTTTTTTAATGCTGACTCCGGCATCTTGATAGCTTGTTCCTTTATTCGTATCGTTGTCCATAGGGTGTATGTTATCGATGTCAGTTATTAACCGCAATCCTTGACTTAACTGCAAGTCTTCAATAGCTTATTCTCCATGAAATCAAGAATATTATATATATTGTGTTTTTTGGTGTTTTTATGCCAACCAGTTTATTCAATGAAAGTATCTGGGCTTTATGAGGCAACGATATCTGTCAGCGATGAATCGGAACCCAAGCGTAGTATTGCTTTAAGAAAGGCACTAGCCAAAGTATTGATTAAAGTTACTGGCGATAGAAATATCAATAAAAATACAAGTGCAAATTTACTTATTCAACGTTCAGAGCAATTTGTTCAACAGTACCGTTACAATCAAAGCACCAATGAATGGGGTCAAAATAAGTCAATTTCTCAATTATGGGTTCAGTTTGATGAAGATGCATTAAATGGGGCACTTAAAACCTACGGAATAAATGTTTGGGGTAAAGAACGCCCATCAATTTTGGTTTGGCTAGTTTGTCAGAAAGACAAAAATAGGTTTTTTGCTAGCCTAGAAAGAAGCTTTGAGTACCTAAGTATTATGGAAGATCGAGCTTCTGCAAGAGGAATCAGACTGTTGTTTCCTTTACTTGATCTTCAGGATACCTCTTTAATTTCTGTCGCAGATATATGGGGCAGTTTTAAGGAGCCAGTATTAAAAGCTTCAGAGCGTTATCAGTCAGATGCAATTTTATCTGGAAAGTTTACACAAATACTCCCAGCACTATGGGAATCAAAGTGGTCAATGTATTTAGGTGGAGAGGTTGTAAATTGGACAAGCCAAAGCGAAGTTGCTGATATTGTATTAGAGGAGGGAATAGATGAGCTTATTGATAAATTAGTATCTCGTTACACCAATATACAAAAGCAGGATTTTGAATCTATAGAAATATTAATAAGTGATATTAATACTATTGATAACTATGCTGAAACTTTTTCATATCTAAAATCATTACAGTCCGTAACAAGAGTTAGCGTCAAACAAGTCTCACCAAATCATATAGTTTTCGAATTAATTGGTGAACAGGGTGTTGATGGCATTCAACAAGCGATTGCTTTAGGCAAAAAACTACAATCTATTGAAGGAAGCGATAACATGGAGTATCGCTTATTACCGTAATGGAAATGAGCGATACTCAAAAAATATTATTTTTAGTATTTATAATAGTATTTTTTTATCTTATTTATTTTTTAGCGCCAATTTTAACTCCTTTTTTGATAGCAGGCGTAATTGCTTATTTAGGAGATCCTATTATTGGTAAACTAGAGAGAGCTGGATTAACAAGAATAGTTTCTGTCCTATTAGTTTTTTTAATTTTTATAATTATAATATTATCTTTTGTATTAGTTATATTCCCATTAATTGAAAAGCAAATTAGTCATCTCTTAATAAGAATTCCAAATATAATCGATTGGTTCTATGTAGTGTTTTATCCATGGTTATCAAAAACTTTTAGTTTAAGTTCAGATTCTATTAATCTTGATAATATCAAAAATTCATTGATACAAAACTGGGGCACATTCGGTAGTATTTTTGAAAATCTTTTACTAAAAATATTTTCATCTGCCCAACTATTTATTATCTGGCTAAGCTATTTTTTATTAATTCCGATCGTAACATTCTATTTATTAAGAGATTGGGATATTTTAATCTCAAAAATAAAAGAATTAATTCCTAGGAAACATGTCGCCTTAACAACAAAATTATCCAATGAAAGCAATATTGTCTTAGCAGAATTTCTTAGAGGACAGCTAAGCGTAATGACTATTCAAAGTATATTTTATAGCTCAACTTTATGGATTATTGGTATCGAATTCTCATTATTAATTGGACTAATTGCTGGTTTTCTTAGTTTTATTCCTTATCTTGGAGTCATTGTTGGTGTTGTCATAGCAAGTTTTGCTGCTTTTATACAGTTTCATGAAATTCTACCAGTTGTTTATACATTAATCATTTTTGGTACAGGGCAGATTATAGAGGGAACAATTCTAACTCCGTTATTAATTGGAGAACGGATTGGTTTACATCCTGTCACGGTAATTTTTTCAGTAATGGTTGGGGCTCAGTTGTTAGGATTATTTGGAATGTTAATTGCATTACCATTCGCTGCTGTTATCTCAGTGCTTTTGAGATATTATCATCAGCAATATTTAGAAAGCGATACTTATAAATCATGAAATTGAAGGATACATCATTACCACAAATACCTTTCGAGTTTAATAATTTTAAAAAACGAGATTTTGATTCATTTTTTCAAGGAGATAATGAAGATTTATTATCCTTTTTAAAAATCATGATAAAAAATAAAAAAAGTGATTCTCTTTATATATGGGGGCCAAATGGAGTTGGTAAAACTCATTTATTACAAGCTACGTGTAAACAACTAAGTGAAATGGGTTGTTGTGTTACTTACATACCACTTAAGCAATACAAAAACTTTAGTGTTGATATGCTGAACGATTTAGGGAAACTAGATCTAATTTGCTTAGATGATCTCGAACTTATTATAAATAACATAGATTGGCAGCAGCGTATTACTTTACTCTTTAATGAAATACGTGATAATCAAAACTCGATAATAATAAGCTCAAAAATTTCTCCAAAGAATATAAAAATCGATCTAAAAGATTTAAAATCTAGGTTAGTCTGGGGGCATGTTTTTAAAATTAAACCAGCAAATGATAAATTAAAAATTAAAATTTTAAAAAAAGAGGCAATTGAGCGTTCTTTTAAGCTTAATGATGATGTTGCTGAATTTTTAATACGTCGATCAGATCGAGATTTGAATTCGTTGATTGAGGTTTTAAATGAAATTGATCGTTTATCGCTTGCGGCAAAGAGAAAAATAACAATACCATTCATAAAAGAATTAGTCGGCTAATTTTTTTGATATTATGGCTAATCTTTTTCCACTAGCAAAACAAAGTTCTTTCTCATTTTTACTTATAGGAAGTTCATTATTTTTGCCAGCAACATGAGTAGCTCCATATGGCGTGCCGCCACCTTCTTTTGAGAATAAACCTGGCTCAGAATATGGGAGACCAATAATTAGCATCCCATGATGGATTAAAGGCAGGATCATGGATAATAAAGTCGTTTCTTGACCGCCATGTAGACTTCCTGTTGAACTAAAAACAGATGCTGGTTTTCCGGAAAGCCCACCAGAGAGCCAAATATCAGATGTTGAGTCAATAAAAAATTTAAGTGGAGCAGCCATATTTCCAAATCTTGTTGGGCTGCCTAATGCTAGACCATCACATTTAATTAAATCGTCATAAGAAGCATAAGGAGGCCCATTTTCTGGGACTTCTGGTTTTGCATTTTTTGTTACTGGAGAAATTTTTGGGACCGTTCGTATATATGCTTCACAGTTTTCAACAGATTCGACACCTCTAGAAATATAGCTGGCCATTTCTGCAACACTTCCACCGCTGCTGTAATAAAGAATTAAAATCTGAGTCATTTTTATATTATATTCAGTACTAGTTCGGGAGGACGGCCAATAACCGCTCTATTGCCCGATATTATAATTGGTCGTTCAATTAATATCGGATTATTTACCATTGCTTCAACTAGCATATGATTGTCATCTATGTGTTTTTCGAGTTCTAGTTCCTTAAAAAGAACCTCTCTTTTACGTATTAAATCAATTGGTTTTATATTAAGCATCTTTAGAATATTGAGGATATCTTGATAGCTTGGAGGTTTTTTAAGATACTCTATTATCTCTATTTCAATTTGACTTTTTTGGAGCAAAGAAAGAGCTAACCTTGATTTAGAACACCGTGGGTTGTGAAAAATTTTTGTTTTCATCTCTACTCCATTACTCAATTAGCATTCCATAGATTATACTCTATTTATTATGATGGACTTTATCAAAAGCAGTAAAATTAATTGTATTAATTTTTTATGTCTAATTTATTCACGTTCATTATATATTCTTCATCATTTTTATCTAGCAAAAGGTATGCAAATTGCATCATCACTTGCATTTACGTCTTTGCTTTCATTCGTGCCTCTTTTGACAGTTGTGTTTATATTTTTTAGTGATATTTCATTACTTCAAAATTTTTCGAAAGTAATCCAAAATTTTATTTTTATAAATTTTATACCCGAGTTTGGTCAAATTATACAAGACAATATTGCTATATTTTTAGCTAAAGCTTCACAACTCACAGTAACCGGAAGCCTCTTATTTGTTCTAGTTGCTCTGATGTTGTTAGCAACAATCGATAATGCTTTCAATCTAATATGGGGTGTAAAGAAAAAACGTAATCCTATTATGAGATTATTTATTTATTTTTTATTACTTTTATTGGGGCCATTATTGATTGGAATTGGAATTATCTCAACAACATATATACTTTCGCTACCAGTTATAGCTGATGTTAATACGATATTTGGTATCAAAAGGTATGTTTTAAACTATCTTCCATTTTTAACCACGTTCATTGTATTTATACTATTATATGTACTAGTACCTTATTGCTATGTTCCCAAAAAAAATGCTGCACTAGCAAGTGTAATTTGTACAATATTGTTTGAACTAGCTAAGAATGGCTTTGGTGTTTTTATTAGAGAAATGTCAAGTTACGAAAACATATACGGCGCATTAGCCGTAATACCTCTATTCCTTATATGGATATATATATCTTGGGTAATTATTTTATTTGGCGCACATATTACCTTTTGTTTATCTTCACCAAATTTAGTTGATGACAAGAAAGTACTTTGATAATTTTGTAATTGGATTTTAAAAAAAATGAAAAAAAAAGCGATTAATTGTTTTGTCAGCGGTAGAGTTCAAGGTGTTGGTTTTAGGATGGCAACGAGTCAAAAATCTAAATTGCTTGGTATTACGGGTTGGGTTAGAAATCTTAGCGATGGTAGAGTTGAGGTTTACGCATGTGGTAAAAAATTAATGATCGATGAATTATGTAGTTGGTTAGCACACGGCCCAAATATGGCGAAAGTTTTGAGAGTTGAGTATATTAATACAGAGTACCGGGAGTTCAACAGTTTTTCTATTCATTAATGGCAAGCTATCTTTTCTTTTATTAAAGCGATTGCCTTCTCGATTTTAACGTCTTTACTTTCATTTTCTCCTCTAGCTTTATATTCAATATCACCGACATCTAAGCCTTTTTCGCTGAATACAAATCGATGAGGCACTCCAATTAACTCCATATCTGAAAACATTACTCCCGGTCTTTCATGTCTATCATCTAGCAAAACATCGATATCATTTGCTAACAATTCCTTATAGAGAGACATCACTGCCTCACGCAAACGTACAGATTTATGCATATTTACGGGTATAAGCCCAAGTTGATATGGAGATATTGAATTTGGCCATTTAATACCTTTTTCATCGTGATTTTGTTCAATTGCAGCAGCTACAATTCGTGAAACCCCAATACCATAACAGCCCATTATTAAATTAACGGCTTTTCCGTGCTCGTCAAGACAATTTGCTTTCATGCTTGTGCTATATTTTGTTCCTAGTTGAAAAATATGCCCAACTTCAATGCCACGTGCAGATTCTAATGCATGAGCTGCCTTTTCTCCCAAATCTGTTATAGCTCTTTCTAAACTAGATGCGTAATCTCCACTCTTTGAAAATACAATTTGATCCTCTCCTGATTCTGCAAGTACATGGAATTCATGTGATTTATCCCCACCAATATTTCCAGAATCGGCGAGAACAGCACGAAATTTAAGACCTATACGCGTAAATATCCTCGTGTATGTTTCATACATTTTTTCATATGTCTCTTGAAGTGATTTATCTTCTAGATGAAAGGAATAGGCATCTTTCATTAAAAATTCGCGGGAGCGCATAATTCCAAAACGTGGGCGTATCTCATCTCTGAATTTTGTTTGTATTTGATACAGGATCATAGGAAGTTGTTTATAACTTCGAACTTCTCGTCTAACCAAATCCGTGATGACCTCCTCATGCGTCGGTCCAAAGCAGAATTCACGTTTATGACGATCATTAATTCTGAGTAACTCAGGGCCATATTGGTCCCAACGCGAAGATTCACGCCATAGTTCAGCCGGCTGAATTGCTGGCATCAATATTTCTAGAGCACCACAGGAGTTCATTTCATCACGAACAATAGCTTCAACTTTTTTTAATATCTTGTAACCCAATGGCAGCCAGGTATAAATACCCGATGCAAGCTGACGTATCATACCTGCTCGTAACATTAGCTTGTGACTTATTACCTCGGCATCGGCTGGGGCTTCACGCAAAGTAGCAGTTAATTGTTGTGATAGTCTCATATATGGAGTTGCATGTTATTGTATTTTAGAAAACAACATTCCTGTATTGTTGTAGTATAATGAGTATTGTTAGACTAGAGATTATTAGCGATATTGGTATATTTGGGTCATTTAGTCATGCAATATATCATAACATAACTTGACCTAACCCCAGAATCTGAGTAACTTTCCGCGGTTTCGTTTAAATTGTTGTATATTTGTTAATAAAATAATAATTGGTATATCTAAGTGTCAAAAAACAAAGAAATTTTACGAGGGGCAGAAATATTCTGCCGTGCGCTTAAAGACGAGGGAGTCAAACACTTGTTTGGCTATCCTGGCGGCGCTGTATTGCATATATACGATGCTCTATACAAGCAGGATGATGTAGAGCATATTTTAGTAAGACATGAACAGGGTGCCACGCATGCTGCTGATGGTTATGCACGTGCCACAGGAAAACCAGGTGTTGTTTTGGTTACCTCTGGACCTGGTGCCACAAACGCAATTACGGGTATTGCAACAGCACACATGGATTCTATTCCGCTTGTTGTTTTTACTGGTCAAGTACCAAGGAAAATGATTGGAAATGACGCTTTTCAAGAGGTTGATTCGATAGGTATTACTCGACCTTGTGTTAAACATAATTTTTTAGTTAAAGATGTTGAGTCATTGGCTTCAACGATAAAGAAAGCTTTTTATGTAGCAACGAGTGGTCGACCCGGCCCAGTCGTCGTTGACATACCAAAAGATGTAACCGCTGATTCGTGTGAGTACGAATATCCTAAAAAAATTGAAATGCGCTCATACTCTCCAGTTCTTAAAGGGCACCCAGGACAAATAAAAAAGGCATCTAAATTAATATTATCTGCAAAGAAACCGATGATCTACTCTGGTGGTGGGGTAATTCTTAGCGAAGCAAGTAGCGAGCTTACCAATTTTGCCCGCACATTAAACTATCCTATAACAAATACACTAATGGGTCTTGGAGCATATCCAGCTACAGATAAACAATTTGTTGGCATGCTTGGCATGCATGGTACTTACGAAGCTAATATGGCAATGCATAATTGTGATGTATTGATTGCAATAGGCGCGAGATTTGATGATCGTGTCACTGGCGATCTCGAAAAGTTTTGCCCATATGCAAAGATTATTCACATAGATGTCGATCCTTCATCAATTGCTAAAAATGTTCCCGTAGATATTCCAATTGTTGGAGACGTTAAGCATGTGTTGAAGGATTTAAATAAAATTTTTAGCACCAAAAAGGATGACCTTAAGAAAAACGAAAAAGAACTTAACTCTTGGTGGGAACAAATACGAGAGTGGGCACTAATTGATTGTCTTAAATATGACAAAACATCTTCTATTATTAAACCGCAATATGTTGTTGAAAAATTATGGGAACTAACAAATGGCGACGCATATGTAACATCCGATGTTGGCCAACACCAAATGTGGGCAGCACAATTTTATAAATTTGATAAACCAAGGCGTTGGATTAATTCTGGTGGTCTTGGCACGATGGGTTTTGGTTTACCATCTGCTATGGGCGTTAAGTTAGCTTTTCCTAATGAGACAGTAGCATGCATAACAGGTGAAGCAAGTCTCGTTATGTGTATTCAAGAGCTATCAACTTGTTTGCAATACGGGACACCAATAAAAATTATTAATCTTAACAATAGATATATGGGTATGGTTAGGCAATGGCAAGAATTTTTCTACTCAGGACGTTATTCGCATTCATATATGGAAGCTTTACCTGATTTTGTAAAGATAGCAGAAAGTTATGGTCATGCTGGTATAAGAATCGAAAAAAGCAACGATGTTGAAAGCGCATTAAAGGAAGCTCTATCGATGACGGACAAGACAGTAATCATGGATTTTATTACTGATCAGACTGAAAATGTTTATCCAATGATTGCTTCTGGGAAAGGCCATCATGAGATGCATTTATCATCAGAAAGGGAATTAGCATAGTTATGAGGCATATAATCTCATTGCTTCTAGAAAATGAAGCTGGTTCACTTTCTAGGGTTTCGGGATTATTTTCAGCTCGTGCTTTTAATATTGAATCACTTTCAGTTGCCCCGACCGAAGATCCAACGATGTCGCGTTTAACATTAGTAACAAATGGTTCCGATGCGATAGTCGAGCAAATAACAAAACAACTAAATAAGTTAGTAGATGTTATTAAGGTAATCGATCTAAATGACTATGATCATATTGAAAGAGAGTTAATGTTGGCAAAAGTAGTTGCCAAAAAAGATAGTGATCATGATGTGATAAAACGAGTAGTTGACACATTCCAAGGTAGAATGATTGATGTAAATGAAAACTTATATACAATCGAAATTACTGACACAAGCAAAAAAATAGATGCTTTTCTAACAGCATTAGATGATGGTTTTATATTAGAAGTTGTTCGTACTGGAGCATCAGCTATTTTACTTGGAGACAGGACAATACAGTCTTGAATTATAACTAATTAAATAATTTTTATGAGAGAAGTTTATGAATATTTATTACGATAAAGATACGGATTTACAAATTATAAAAGGAAAAAAAGTAACAATAGTTGGTTACGGTTCTCAAGGCCATGCTCATGCTAATAATCTTAAAGATTCCGGTGTAAATGTTTGTGTTGGCTTACGTGAAGGTTCATCTTCAATTGAGAAAGCAAAATCTGCAGGATTGAATGTTAAATCTATTAGTGAAGCTGTATCCGATGCCGATGTTGTTATGTTGCTGGCTCCTGATGAGCATCAAGCAGAGCTTTATAAGAATGAAATTGAACCAAATATAAAAAATGGAGCATCTCTAGCATTTGCACATGGTTTCAATATTCATTTTAAACAGATTGTTCCTCGCGAAGATCTTGATGTGATAATGGTTGCTCCTAAAGGCCCAGGTCATTTAGTGCGTGCTACTTATGCAAGCGGTGGCGGAGTACCATCATTAATTGCTATTTTTCAAGATGCGTCTGGTACTGCCAAAGAATTATCTTTGTCATATGCGTCAGCTAACGGAGGCGGTCGTGCAGCAATAATAGAAACGACTTTCAAGGAAGAGACCGAAACAGATCTATTTGGAGAGCAAGCAGTATTATGTGGAGGTATCACCTCGCTTATTCAAACTGGTTATGAAACTTTAATCGAAGCAGGGTATGCTCCAGAAATGGCCTATTTTGAATGTTTGCACGAGACAAAATTGATTGTCGATCTAATTTATGAGGGCGGGATAGCTAATATGCGTTATTCTATTTCTAATACAGCTGAGTACGGAGATTTTACACGAGGTCCTCGAGTCATTACAGATGAAACAAAAGGAGTAATGAAAAAAATCTTATCTGAAATTCAAAATGGCGAATTTGCACGTGAATTTATATCAGAATATAAAAATGGTGCTCCAGTAATGGACAGAAAAAGACGCGAAAGTCGTGAACATGGCATTGAAATTATCGGTAAAAAATTACGCTCTATGATGCCGTGGATTGGAGAAAATAAATTAGTAGATGAAAAAAAGAATTAACAAAACATAAATATATATTGTACGTTTTAGATAAAATATATTTTATTTAAATAAGCTAATGCCAAGTAATCGATATCCCTCAATAGCAAAAGAAGCTTGGCCAATTCTAATGATTATCATTGGGATTGTTTGTTTTTTAAATTTTTATTCCTCAATCTTAATATTTTCAATATTTTCAATTATATTGTTAATCGCTGTTTATCTATTTCGCGATCCTTTCCGCGAAGTTCCACCGCAACCATTAGCAGTAGTAAGCCCAGTTCATGGAGTTGTGACAAAAGTAGGTTCTGCTAAGGAGATACGTTTGGATAGTGATTCTATTCGCGTTAGAGTCGTAATGCGTTTTAATGATATCTATTCATTAAGAAGTCCAATAGAGGGGAAGATTATTGAACAATGGTACAGCAGGTCTTCGAAAAATAAATTGCATCAACATCTTGATTTTCATGTTCAATCAGATGAAGGCGATAATATTATAACTGCAATTAGATTTAGAAATTTTTTGCGGAGATCATATATATATCTAAACTCAGGAGAAAGAATTGGGCAAGGACAGCGCTGTGGTTATCTTTGCTTTGGAGGGATAATCGATATTTTCTTACCTGTCGAATCTAAGATCTTCGTCAAAGTTGGTCAGCATGTGAATTCTGGTAGCACAGTATTGGCTGAATTGATACATTCTGAACCAAAAAGCGCAATAAAAAATTAGAAATATAAATAAGTTTTCTTCTTTCCTTGTTTATGTTCATAACTTTCGAGAGTAAACTTGAGTTAATATCATTTTTTAAATTAGCAGGAAAAATAGTGACAAAATTAAGACGCGGTATTTATTTATTGCCTAATTTGTTTACGACAGGAGCATTGTTTTCCGGTTTTTATTCAATAGTGGCAGCAATGAATCAGCAATTTGAATCTGCTGCTATTGCGATTTTTGTTGCAATGGTGCTTGATGGAGTGGATGGCCGGATTGCTAGGCTAACAAATACACAAAGTGCATTTGGTATGCAGTATGATAGTTTGTCAGATATGATTTCATTCGGTTTGGCGCCATCTTTGGTGGTATACAAGTGGGCATTATTTGGTATGGGAAAGTTTGGTTGGCTAGCTGCTTTTGTTTATACAGTTTGCGCTTCGTTAAGACTTGCTAGATTTAATACCCAAGCTAAAAGTGTTGATAAGCGTTATTTTCAAGGCTTGCCGAGTCCGGGGGCAGCGGCTGTATTAGGAGGGTTAGTTTGGTTAGGGAGTAATCACAATTTTTATGATGGTCCAACAATGCAGTTTGTTTGCTTTTTAATTACTATAGTTATGGGTTTATTAATGGTTAGTAATATTAGATACCATAGTTTTAAAGAGTTTGATCTCAAGAATCGTATCCCTTTTGTTGCTTTTCTTATTATAGTACCGATATTTTTTCTAATCGCGGTTGAGACCGCATTAGTTTTGTTTCTTATGGCTGTTGTTTACGCTTTTTCTGGACCTATTATTACGCTAATTTTACTAAGAAAACATCGAGCGGCGAGAAAAGATGCAAGATAACTTAATAATTTTCGATACAACGTTACGTGATGGTGAGCAAAGTCCTGGTGCTTCAATGACAAAGGAAGAAAAACTCCGCATTGCTAAAGCACTAGAAAAGATGCAAGTCGATATTATTGAAGCAGGTTTTCCTATTGCAAGCCAAGGAGATTTTGACGCAGTCAAAGCCGTATCCGAAATGATTACAGATAGTACTGTTTGTGGCTTAGCTAGAGCGTTAGATAAAGACATCGATTGCGCTGCAAAAGCCTTAAAACCAGCTAAGTCATCACGAATCCATACTTTTATAGCAACGTCTCCAATACACATGCGCGAAAAATTACGAATGGAACCCAAAGAGGTTGTGGACAATGCAATTAAGGCTGTCAAAAGAGCGGGAAAATATACTGATAATATAGAGTTTTCGCCTGAGGACGCAGGGCGCTCAGATTTTGATTTTCTCTGCAAAATTATTGAAGCTGTGATTAACGCCGGGGCTAAAACAATTAATATCCCAGATACAGTAGGCTATAACTTACCACAATATTTTGGTGAGTTAATTGGAAATCTAATTAAAAACATACCGAATTCAGACAAGGCAATATTTTCAGTACATTGTCACAATGATCTTGGACTTGCAGTTGGTAATTCATTGGCAGCTATTTTAAATGGGGCTAGACAAGTTGAGTGTACAATTAACGGTCTTGGAGAGCGTGCTGGTAATGCTGCTCTAGAAGAAATCGTTATGACAGTAAAAACACGAAAGGATGTGTTCACGTGTGATACTAAACTAGATGCTAGTCAAATCGTTCATTGCTCTAGACTTGTTTCAACAATTACTGGTTTTCCTGTTCAACCGAACAAAGCAATTGTTGGTGCTAATGCATTTGCTCACGAATCCGGTATTCATCAAGATGGTGTTCTCAAAAGTCGTGAGACATATGAAATAATGCGGGCCGAAGATGTTGGATGGAATGCCAATAAAATGGTCTTAGGTAAGCACTCGGGCCGCAACGCGTTTCGTACACGATTAGAGGAGCTCGGTATTATTTTTAAGGATGAGGAAGAATTGAACAAAATTTTTTCTCAATTTAAGGAGTTAGCTGACAAGAAGCACGAGGTTTATGATGATGATTTGCAAGCATTAGTGAGCGATACTATTCAAGGGGCTAACGAAGCAATAAAACTTATTTCACTTAAGGTTGGAACTGAGACAGGCACTAAGCCCGAAGCAATAGTTGAATTAACAATCGATGGTAAAAAGAAATTAGCTAGTGCAAAAGGAGGGGGTCCTGTAGACGCTACTTATAAGGCTATTGAAAGTATGGTGAAGAGTGGCTGTAACTTACAATTGTATTCGGTAAACAACATAACAGATGGAACTGATTCACAAGGTGAAGTAACAGTTCGTATTGATAAAGATGGACGTATAGTTAATGGTTTAGGTGCCGATACAGATATTGTCATTGCCTCTGCTAAAGCCTATATTAATGCTCTTAACAAAGTTTTAGATAAACGCAAACGCGATCATCCTCAACAAATTTAAAATAACTTATGAGTAGTGAACTTCAACGGCAATATTTAAAAGAGATCGGTGTAACAGTTTGGTCTGAACGAGCATTACAAATAAAAGACATTGCCAATGAAACCGATGAGAATTTTTTAAAGAGAAGCAAATCATCCGACAAAAATCATAATCAGGAGTTATTGAACCTTCAGGAGCAAGTTAAAGTATGCACCAAATGCGAACTTCATAACTCAAGAACGCAAACTGTTTTTGGAGTAGGAGATGCTGCATCAGATTGGTTGATTATTGGTGAAGCGCCTGGTGCTGAAGAAGATTTAAAGGGCGAACCTTTTGTTGGTCGCGCTGGTCAACTTTTAAATTCAATGTTGCTATCGATGGGCTTGTTCAGAGAAGGAGTATTTATTGCTAATATATTAAAATGTAGACCGCCTAATAATCGTGATCCGCAAATAAGCGAGGTTAATGCTTGTGAGAAATATTTAAAAATGCAGATCGAATTAGTAAAGCCGAGAATTATTTTAGCAGTTGGGCGAATAGCAGCACAAAATTTATTAAAATCAGATACACCAATCGGTAAAATGCGAGGTAATTGTTATTCATATTCTGATAGTAATATACCTGTAGTTGTAACCTATCATCCCGCTTACTTACTTCGCGCTCCTCGTGAGAAACGTAAGGTATGGGGGGATTTAAAATTCGCTATGCAAAAATATAGAGAATTATTATGAGTGCAGTTATTAAAGAGTCGGATATATTTATAAGACCAATGTCTAATGACGATATTAGTTCCATTATTAATATCGAGAACCATGCTTATGATTTTCCGTGGAGTCAAACAATATTTCATGATTGTTTACATGCTGGTTATAGTAGCTGGATAATCGAATATGACGAAATTGTTACTGGTTATGGAATTATGCAGATCAGTTCTGATGAATCACACATACTTAATCTGTGCGTGCATCCTGATTATCAATCAATTGGATTAGGCAAACAATTACTAAAACATTTTTTGAATTTGGCAGAGGCACACAACATAAATAGGATATTTTTGGAAGCGAGACCGACCAATTTTAAAGCTATAAAACTCTATTATAATATGGGGTTTAATGAAATCGGGAGGCGTAGAAATTACTATCCAACAAAAATAGGCCGTGAAGATGCCGTAGTATTAGCAAAAACACTATTAATAGAGGATTCATAGAAAATTATTATAATGAATAAGAAAAATATTAAAAAATTTTCAGATTCACCAACACTAGAATCCTTCGTTGGTAATACACCACTTGTTAGATTGCAACGTCTTCCTGGGAATTCTAGCAATGTTATATTTGGAAAACTGGAAGGTAATAATCCAGCAGGATCCGTAAAGGATCGTCCAGCACTAAGCATGATAAAGCACGCCGAAACACGCGGAGAAATTAAGCCCGGCGACACATTAATCGAGGCAACTAGTGGAAATACTGGTATCGCTCTTGCTATGGCTGCAGCAATACGTGGCTATCATATGTTATTAGTTATGCCAGAAAACATGAGTGTCGAACGACGTGCTGTTATGAAAGCATTTGGTGCTGATATCGTACTTACATCTGATGAAGGAAGCATGGAAGAAGCCATAGATGTTTCACGAGAAATGGAAGCTAGTGGAAAAGGGAAAATCTTAGATCAATTTGCAAATCCAGATAATCCTCGTGCGCATTATGAAGGGACAGGACCGGAAATATGGAGAGATACAGAAGGTCAGTTAACTCATTTTGTTAGCGCTATGGGAACAACCGGAACAATAATGGGTACATCGCGATTTTTGAAAGAGAAAAATCCCAATATAAAAATTATTGGTGTCCAACCAAAAGATGGTTCTCGTATTCCAGGAATTAGACGGTGGCCTAAAGAATATATGCCGAAAATTTTTGAGCCCGTGAGAGTAGATAGAATTATTGATGTATCTCAAGACTTAGCTGAAAAAACTACCATGGAACTTGGAGCTAAGGAAGGTATATTTGCCGGAATTTCCTCCGGAGGTTCAGTCGCAGCAGCTTTACAAATTTCAAATGAAGTTGAAAATGCAGTCATAGTCTCAATAATTTGTGATCGAGGCGATCGCTATCTTTCGACAAGTGTTTTTTCTTAAATAATAACTTTGTAAATTTTTATATAAAATGAATATTCTTGTATTTGATATTGAAACCATTCCAGATATTGATTCAGGTAAGAAAATTTTCAACCTAGAGGGATTAAATGACAAGAATGCTGCCGAACTAATGTTTAGTCAACGCTATCAAAAAACTAATGGAAAGTCAGAATTTTTACAACATTACTTGCACAAGGTTGTTGCGATATCGGTTGTTTTGAAAACAAATGATAAATTAAGCGTTTGGTCATTGGGAGATGAAAATTCAACAGAGGCAGAATTGTTAGAACGTTTTTTTGAGGGTATCGAACGTTATACACCGATACTCGTTTCTTGGAATGGTAGTGGTTTTGATTTACCAGTTATACATTATCGTTCACTTATTCATGGCATCGTTGCACAGCGATACTGGGAAAATGGAGATGAAGACCAATCTTTTCGTTGGAATAATTACCTAAGTCGTTTTCATAATAGGCATACTGATTTAATGGATGTTTTATCCGGTTATATTAATTCAGCAAGAGCCCCTCTTAATGAAATTTCAAGTATATTAGGTTTTCCAGGAAAAATGGGAATGAGTGGTGAAAAAGTTTGGGATTACTATTTAGCTCATGACATAGAGTCCATTCGTAATTACTGCGAAACAGATGCACTAAATACATATTTAGTATATTTAAAATATCAGTTAATACGTGGCAAGCTATCTAATGACTTATATTTAGTTGAATGCGAGGGAGTTCAAGATATGTTAAGAAATGAGAAGAAAACTCATCTTAAAGAGTTCCTTAATGCATGGCAAAATAATCATTAAAAATATATTTTGAATAATATTAGAATTTTCTAAAAATCAATGATCATGAGAATGGTATCTTCTAAGATTAGCCATATATTAGTTTTATTTGTTTTCTTCTCACAACTTTTTATATACGGTTGTAAGGAATCAGATAGAAGCACCATTGCCATGGGTCTGAATACCTCTCCTGTAAATTTAGATCCACGTTATGCAACTGACGCAATTTCTTATCGTGTTTCACGTTTAATATATAAGAGTCTTATTGATTTCGATGAGAAATATCATGTGATACCTCAATTAGCTGTATGGCAGAAATTATCGCCAACTCATTATAGATTTATATTAGGAGAGAAATATAGAGAATTTCATGATGGCTCAAAATTGTCCTCTGAGGATGTTAAAGCAACATATGATTCAGTGTTAAATTCAAATAATGTTTCACCACATCGAGGCTCTATAGCCATGATAAAATCAATTGAGATCGTAGACTTCGATACCATCGATTTTAAATTATCATACCCTGATCCACTATTCCCTGGACGTTGTGTAATTGGCATTTTACCGAAAAAATTTATATATAAAAAACATGATTTTTCCAGAGAACCCATAGGAAGCGGCCCAATAAAAATATTATATTGGGAAAATGATGAGAACTTGAAGTTAAAACGCATAAGCGATAATAAAATAATAGAATTAATTACATTGAAAGATCCTATAGTAAGGGTATTGAAGTTACTGAAAGGCGATATTGATTTAATTCAAGGAAATTTACCACCAGAAGTAATAACCTGGCTTGGAAAAAAGCAATATCTTAATGTTGAAAAGAAGATAGGAAATACTTTTACGTATATTGGTTTCAATCTCGAAGATCCAATAGTAGGGAATATTTTGATTAGAAATGCAATAGCACATGCTATCGATAGAGAATCGATAATAAAATATGTTATGAGTTCATCAGCAAGGAAAGCTGGATCATTATTGCCTCCTGAACATTGGGCCAGTAATTCTAATTTATCAGGTTTTAAATATAATCCAAAGAAATCTAAAAAATTTTTAAAGGATGCAGGCTATGATGGTTTAACACCCTTGAAATTGATATACAAAACATCAAATGATCCTTTTAGATTACGCCTAGCAACAATTATTCAGAAACAATTAGAAAGTATTGGAATAGAAATTGAAATTCGTAGTTATGATTGGGGCACTTTTTATGGTGATATCAAAGAAGGTAGATTTCAAATGTATAGTTTATCTTGGGTTGGATTAAAAATGCCTGATATTTTTTATTATATTTTTCATAGTGACTCAGTACCGCCATATGGAGCTAATCGAGGTAGATTTAAAGATGCGAAGGTTGACGAAATTCTAGATTTAGTTAGATCAGAGACATCGTTGAATAAACAGGCTATTTATTATAAAAATCTACAGGAATATTTGATGAGATCATTGCCTTATATTCCTTTATGGTACGAGGATAATGTTTTGATTTCAAAATCAAACATAAAAGGTTATAAACTGAGTACAGATGGTAATTTTGATTCACTTATATATATACAAAATGATTAGTTACTTCTATGCACATTAAAATATCAATTTCCAAGCAAACATTAATTCTATATAACGATAAAAATATTATTAAGAATTATTTTGTATCGACTGCAAAAAAAGGTGCAGGAGAAATAATCGATAGTGAGTGCACCCCAAGAGGAGAGCATATTATTGCTGAAAAGATTGGTGGTGGTGTCAAAAAAAATTCTGTCTTTGTAGGTAGAGTGGAAACAGGAGAATTATATAAGCCAGAATTACGAAAATCGTTTCCTGATCGTGATTGGATACTAACCCGAATACTGTGGTTAAATGGAGTTGAAGATGGTAGAAATAAAGGGAAAGATATTGATAGTTACTCGAGATATATCTATATACATGGTTCACCAAGTGATATTGAAATGGGTAAACCTGGATCGAAAGGTTGTATTCGAATGCATAACGATGATGTTGTAGAATTATTTGATCTTGTAAAAGTTGGAACTCGAGTATTGATAAGCGAGAATTGAGTATTAATAAGATTAATTAGAATCGTGAATTTTGACTATTTAATTAAACGTTTCTTTAGTGCTGTATTTGTATTATTCAGCATCTTAACTTTTGTATTTTTTTTGATTCATATTGTTCCTGGCGATCCAATAGAAGTAATGCTTGGAGAATCTGCAAGAGTTGCTGATAGATATGCTTTAAGAGAGTCTCTTGGATTAAATCTTTCAATAACTCAGCAATGGCTAAATTATCTGAATAATTTTTTGCACTTCGATCTCGGAAAATCTCTTTATTCCAATCAACTTGTTATAGAACTCTTATTTAAACATATTCCAGATACATTTTTATTGAGCCTAGCAAGTTTATTCGTTGCAATATTGATTGCAGTCCCTTTAGGAATATTTTCAGCAGTTTATAAAGGCTCTATTTTAGATAAAGCATCAATTTTATTAGCAACATTAGGCATTTCTATACCAAATTTTGTTATGGGGCCATTATTAATTTTAATTTTTTCCCTATGGTTGGGGTGGTTTCCAGTGAGTGGTAATGACGAAATTAGCTCAATCATTCTTCCCGCATTAACATTAGGTTCTGCACTTGCAGCTATATTATCTAGAATGATTCGTTCCTCAATGCTGGAAACTCTCCAACAAGATTATATTCGTTCCGCACGTGCTCGGGGTATAACAGAATTTAATATAATAGTATTCCACGCACTACGTAATGCAGCCTTACCGGTAGTTACAGTTTTAGGTATGCAATTTGGAGCTCTATTAGCGGGGGCTGTAATCACCGAAACAGTATTTTCTTGGCCAGGTATTGGCCAACTAATGATTGAATCAATACAAAAAAGAGATTATCCAGTAGTCCAAGGCTGCGTTCTACTTATAAGTTTTACTTATGTTTTAGTTAATCTTATAACTGATTTTATTTGTATTTTAATTGACCCAAGAATTCATGATAAAAATGATTAAGAATATCAATGCTTCTCTTCTTGTAGTTTTATTTTGGTTTGTTTGTGCAATATTTGGAACATTTATCTCATTGAATGAAAATGATATTTTTTTAAATAAGATTTTGGAAGGGCCAAGTTGGGAAAATTGGTGTGGGTATGATCACCTAGGCAGATCAATTTGCGAACGAATTATTTTGGGAGCAAGGACATCATTATGCGTAGCATTTGTCGTGGTGCTAATATCATTTATTGTCGGAACTATTTTGGGCGTAGTGGGAGCATGGTGTGGTGGTATTTATGATAAATTACTGGTTATTCTCATTGATATTTTTATGGCATTTCCAGGAATTTTATTGGCTATTGCTTTAGCTGGATTATTAGGCCCCGGAATACTAAATACAGTAATAGCTTTATCAATTGTTAGTTGGGTTGGATTTTCAAGATTAGCTAGAGTACAAACTTTAAGTATAAAAAACCGAGATCATATTATTGCAGCACATGCTCTTGGAACACTAGAATATCGCATTACATTAAAGCATGTATTACCATTGATAATGGCACCATTAATTATTGAGGGAACCATTTCTTTTGCTAGCGTTATTATTGCTGAAGCTAGTCTTTCTTTTCTTGGGTTGGGTATACAGCCACCAGCTGCATCATGGGGTTCAATGATAAAGGATGGAAGTCAGTATATGTTAGTTGCACCACATATGGTATTGGGTCCAGGTTTTGCCATTCTTTCATTAGTGCTATGTATAAATTTCTTTGGTGATAATTTGAGAAGTAAGTTAGATATTATGGAATCGAAATGAAAAGGTCCAAAATACAACCTCTCGGACCAATTATGTGCGATCTAAATAGCATTGAACTTGATGACGATGAGATAGAATTATTACTGCATCCGCTAATTGGAGGAGTCATCCTTTTTTCTCGTAATTATGAGTCACCGGAACAATTACTTGAGCTAACCCTCAAAATTCATCAGCTACGACAGCCTCGACTACTAATAGCAGTTGACCACGAAGGCGGGAGAGTGCAACGTTTTCAGAGCGGCTTTAGTCTTCTACCTGCTTGTGCCTTAATAGGTGAATGTGAACCCTTAGCAAGAGCAATGAGGCTTGCTAATCATGCTGGTTGGCTTATGGCAACGGAATTACTGTCAATCGAAGTAGATTTAAGTTTTGCGCCAGTACTTGATGTTGGTGGCACTATAAGTGATGTTATAGGTGATCGCGCTTTCCACACTGAACCCGATAAGATTTCTAAGTTAGCAAATGCCTTTATGGTTGGTATGAAAGAAGCTGGAATGTCAGCGGTTGGCAAGCATTTCCCTGGACATGGCTCTATTAAAGAGGATTCTCATATTTCTATTCCTATAGATAATCGTCAATTGCATGATATTAACTCACATGACATTGTGCCTTTTAAGGCTTTAATTGATGCTGGTATTTCAGGATTAATGCCAGCACATATCATATATTCTGCCATTGATGATAAACCGGCTGGATTTTCATCTACTTGGCTGGACGAAATATTAAGAAAACAATTAAAATTTAAGGGGACAATTTTTAGTGATGATCTTAGTATGAGAGGAGCTGAAACTATTGGTGATTATACGGAAAGAACAGTGGCTGCACTCGAGGCTGGCTGTGATATGACCTTGATCTGCAATAATAGGGAAGGGGTTGTTTCTGTATTAGATAATATGAGCAAAATAAATAGTACCAAGCAAAAGCCTGATTTAGAAAATATGCATGGTAATTTTAAAGTAACATATAGAGAACTTAAGAACGAAAAAATGTGGCTAAATCGATCAAAAGAAATTAGTAGTTTTTTAGAAAAAACAAAATAAAATTCTAAATTGATAATAATTATATATTTAGGTGTACGTAAATGAATTTTTTAGAAATAATAAATAATGTGTATTCTTTTTTTGGAATAGAAGCATGGATGATCAAACTATTTTTTGTTGTGATATTGACCGGACTTTTAAATTGGTTTCAGAAAAAACTACATAATGGAATAATTCTAAAACTAGAAAAAACAAAAACCTTCTGGGACGATGCGTTTTTTGATGCGATAAAAAAACCTCTTTCATATTTAATTTGGTTTTCAGGAATTGCTTTTGCAATAGGAATAGCAGGAGACAATTTGAGATCAATACAATTTATTTCCATATCTCCTATTTATCAAACTAGTGTTCTTTTTTTAATTTGTTGGTTCTTAATACGATTTATAGCTCGTGTTGAAAAAAACATGATTGCCCGTAAGCGACTATCTGGAGACGAAATAGATGAAACTACTATAGATGCTGTTACAAAATTGCTGCGTATATCAGTCATTATCACGGGTACCTTAATAGCATTACAGTCTCTTGGCTATAGTATTTCTGGTGTTCTAGCTTTTGGAGGGGTTGGTGGAATAGCCGTAGGTTTTGCAGCACGCGACTTGTTGGCAAATTTTTTTGGCGGCTTAATGATTTATATGGATAGACCGTTTAATGTGGGGGAATGGGTTAGATCACCCGACAAGGAAATTGAAGGAACTGTTGAAAAAATTGGCTGGCGGTTAACCACAATAAGAACTTTTGATAAACGCCCTCTGTATGTTCCAAATTCAATATTCAATACTATTTCAGTTGAGAATCCATCTAGAATGTCAAACAGAAGAATAAAAGAAACGATTGGTATTCGATATGATGATGCATCAAAAATGAAAAAAATTATTCATGACGTAAAAAAAATGCTAAAAGAGCATCCTGATATCGATGCGAACAAAACATTAATTGTAAATTTTAACGAGTTTTCTCCTTCCTCGTTAGATTTTTTTATTTATACTTTTACTAAAACTATAGAGTGGGTAAATTATCATGAAATAAAACAAGATGTTTTGCTGAATGTAATTAATATCATTGAATCTAATGGTGCAGAATGTGCTTTTCCAACATCAACTTTACATATCTCCACTAGTTTAGATGATTCAAATACAAAATAATCAATATAGAATATGATAACTAATGCTGTGTAAATTTAAAAAGATGCAGGGGATTGGCAATGATTTCGTTTTGCTGGATTCATTTTTTCAATCTTTTTCATTAACTACGAAGCAGATTAAGCATATTGCAAATCGGCGTTACGGCGTAGGGTGTGATCAAGTTTTATTATTAGAACCTCCTAAAAATAAAGAAACCGATGTTTTTTATAGAATTTTTAATTCAGATGGTAGTGAAGTTGGTCAATGTGGTAATGGAGCACGTTGCTCGGCTATTTATCTTCATGACAAGGGGTTAGTTAAAAAAGATATAATAATAGCAGAAACGATCAGTGGTAAACTTACCTTACAAATAAACAATAGTAATCTCGTGACTGTTAATATGGGTATTCCAAAATTTGAACCAAAAGATATACCTCTAAATGTTGATAAAAAATTAGAAAATTATTCCTTAGAATTAGATAAAAAAAATATTATTTTTTCCGCAGTGTCCATAGGTAATCCACATGCACTTGTTGTTACGAATGATATTGAATCTTCACTATTTGATGCTACAGCGACAGCACTACAGAAAAATAGCATATTCCCCGAAGGAGTAAATGTTGGCTTTGCTCAAATCATGGATCGAAAAACAATTAAGCTCCGTGTATTTGAGCGAGGAGTTGGTGAGACCCTGGCATGTGGAAGCGGCGCTTGCGCAGCAACGGCAGTTTTGAGACAACAAGACTTAGTTGATGAAATGGTCGACGTAGAATTACGTGGCGGAGTCCTGAAAATAAGTTGGACAGGCGAAGATCAATCTATTTTCATGGATGGTCCTGTATCTACAGTCTATGAGGGAGAGATTGAATTATGAGTTTAAAGAAAGAAGAAAAGCATACCACAGAACTATTTACAGAAGATTTAGTTGCTAAATATCTAAAGGAAAATCCTGAATTTTTTGTAAAAAATTCTGCAATCCTTTCTGAATTAAATATACCTCATGAAACCGGAACCGCAATCTCACTTGTCGAAAAACAGCTACTCGTACTTCGCGAACAGAATAAAGAGACGAATGAAAAAATATATGAACTAATAGAGATAGCAAGAAAAAATGAGGCACTTGCTCGACGAATGCATCAATTAGCATTAACTCTGATGGATAATAAAGAACCAGGCGGTATATTTATTGCAATGTATGATGATTTGAAGAAAAATTTTCACGCTGACATAGTTGCAGTTAGATTATTCGTGCATTCCTCGATAATAAATGATAGTTCATTAGAAGAATTTGTTGAAAAAAATTCTATAGAAAAAAATTTATTTAAAGAGCTTCTGGAAAAAAAAGAACCTGTTAGCGGGAAAATGAATCTTGATCAACAAGCATTTTTATTCAATAGTGATTTAGATGTTGGTGCTATTGCATCTTCAGTCATAGTCCCTTTGTACGGTAAGAATTGGGAGGGAATACTAGCTATCGGAAGTTTTGATTCAAAGCATTTTCAACCGGGTATGGGTATTGAATTGCTCTCTAATTTAGGGGAGATGCTAAGTTTGATAATCAAACCCTGGGCTGAAGAAAAATAAAAATGTCTATGCAATTATCAGAGACAGAGCTACTTAAATCTTTCATAGATTCATTGCAACACTTATCCGGCCATACTCGAAATGCCTACTCAAGAGATTTAAAACATTTACAAAATTTTTGTATAAAAAAAAATATTAAGAAATGGTCTGAGGTAAAAGGTCAACAACTAAGAGAATTTGTTGCATATCGTCATCGTAATGGTATTTCTGGTCGTTCACTACAACGTAATTTATCATCTGTAAGAGCTTTTTATCGCCATTTATTGAAACTAAACAAAGTTTCCATTAATCCTGCTGAAGGTATTGTAACTCCAAAAACAGCTAGAAAATTACCGAAATTATTGGATGTCGATCAAACATACCAATTATTAAATATAGAAAAGAATGATATTTTCTCTATACGCGATATAGCAATTATAGAGCTGATTTACTCATCTGGGTTACGTTTATCAGAAATTATAAGTTTAAACACAGATGATATAGATTTTTCCGATAGAGTATTGACTGTAACTGGCAAGGGAAATAAGACACGTAATATTCCAGTAGGTAAATATGCAATTGAGGCTGTGAAACATTGGTTAAAAAATAGAAAAATTTTTTTAAATGGTAATGAGAGAGCTCTTTTTCTTAGCAATAGAGGAAATCGAATTAGCCCAAGGTCTATTCAAGAGCGCATTAAGAAATGGGCGAAAAAACAGGGTTTATCAAATCATGTGCACCCTCATATGTTGAGGCATTCTTTTGCAAGTCATGTCTTGGAATCTAGCGGAGATTTAAAAGCTGTGCAGGAGCTGCTAGGACATGCGGATATCAGCACAACTCAGATTTACACACATCTAGACTTTCAGCATTTAGCTCAGGTTTATGATAAAACTCATCCTAGAGCACAACGTATTCATCGCAAGAAACCGGATACAAAGTAAGAAATAATAAAAATAGGCTAGTTTGGGCTTAAGTCTAAATCGGTCTCGTGTACAATCATTGTTTATTAAGGGCTTTTATACACTGTAAGGGAATATTCTCATTTAATGAAAGTATTAATTATTTAATAATATGATCGAAAATAATTTTCATCCTCAAAATATATTACTACATAAAAAATCTAAGATTTTAGAAATAACGTTCAATAACGGTGAATCTTTCAAATTAGCATGTGAGTATTTACGGGTTTATTCACCATCAGCCGATGTTAAGGGACATGGTCCAGGTCAAGAAGTATTGCAACTTGGGAAAGAAAAAGTAAATATAAATAAAATTGAGCCAATTGGTAATTACGCTGTCCGTCTTATATTCGATGATGGACATGAAACAGGTTTATACTCATGGAATTATTTATATGAGCTAGGTAAAAACCAAGCTATTAATTGGAAAAATTATATAACAGCAATAAAAAATGCAGGATATCAAAGAAAAGAAGATGATTAGAAAAAAAACAGATTTTGGTTATGAAAAAATATTTTCTGAAGAAAAAACTAGTCGTGTATCGGAAGTATTTAGTTCAGTTGCTCATGAGTATGATTTGATGAATGATATTATGTCGCTTGGCATTCATAGACTATGGAAAAGGTTTGCAGTAAATACTTGTGGAATCAGAAGTGATCACCATGTATTAGATTTAGCCGGTGGAACTGGTGACATCACGAAACTTGTTCATAGTAAGCTAGGTAAAAATGGCCATGTTACATTATGCGACATAAACGAGCGCATGTTATATCAAGGGAGGAATTCATTAATTGATAATGGGATAATTAATAATGTAGATTATGTTATATCCAATGCGGAGAATCTTCCATTTAAAGATAATAGTTTCGATTCAATAATTATTGCATTTGGTCTTAGAAACATTACCGATAAAGCAGCCGCATTAAATTCAATGTATAAAAAACTAAAATATGGTTCTCGATTAGTTATTTTAGAGTTTTCAAAAGTGACGCTTCCGATTTTAAAGAAACTCTATAAAAAATACTCTTTTGAATATATTCCAGTTATTGGTAAAAATATAGCCAAAGATGAGAATAGTTATAAATATTTAGTTGAATCAATCGAGATGCATCCTAATCAGAAAGAATTAACATTAATGATGAGAGAAGTGGGTTTTAAGAAAATAAGATATAACAATCTTTCATTTGGTATAGTAGCTGTACATATAGGATATAAGATTTAATTTAAAATATTAAAATGAATTTCGTTATAAAAAAATTAGAGAACTATGTTAATAAAATATTATCTAAGGATGAGCATACATTACATAAATTAAAAAAAATAAATAATAAAGTTATTGTTTTTAAGTTTTTAAATACAAAAATTAAATTATATGTTATTCCAGTAATTAATGGTCTCAGCATTAGTATGACTTCAAAGAGAAAAGCTGATGTTCTTATAAATACCACCCCATCCAATTTTATAAAGATGTTACTATCCTCAAGATATAATGTTTCTGGTACACCGGTTGATATGCAAGTAGAGGGTGATATAAGCATCGCGCATGATTTTGAAAAAATAATGAGGGATTTAGAAATAGATATCGAAGATCCAATGTCGAATTTACTTGGCGATACTCTTTCTTATCAAATCGTAAGATTTACTCGTCGGATTGGAGAGGTATCATTGAAATCTAGTGAGATAATGATAAAAAATCTTAGTGAATATTTGAAATTCGAAGTAGAAATGCTCCCAGACGAGTTACTTATAGATGAATTTCTAAAAGAAGTTGATAGCATAAGAAATGATGTGGAAAGGGTTTCACAAAGAATTGATAATTGTAGTTTGCTTATAACAAACAAAGAAAAAAAATAACTATGTCACAGTTTTTACGCTTATTAGCAATACAAAAAGTATTAATTTCTCATGGTCTTGATGAAATTATATTTGCAACGCATTTATTTAGACCCGTCCGATTGCTGTTTTATATTTTACCATGGAACTGGTTTCGTAAGAATACTAAACCCCGTGCAAAAAGAATGCGTAATATGCTTGAAGAATTAGGCCCAATTTATGTAAAGTTTGGTCAAATACTTTCAACCCGGCGTGATTTTATTCCAGAAGATATTGCCGATGAATTTGCTGAGTTACAGGATAATGTTACTCCTTTTCCAGGAAAAATAGCACGAAAGATTATTGAGGATGCATACGGATGCAATATCGATGAAGTCTTTTTAGAATTTGACGAAATACCATTAGCTTCAGCATCTGTTGCTCAAGTGCATGGCGCAAAACTAAAAGATGGACGAGATTTTATTATCAAAGTCATTAGACCTGGAATTGATATTATAATAAAAAAAGATTTGGATTTATTAAAGTTATTAGCAACAAAGGCGGAGATATATAATAAGCATGCAAAATCTCTCAAATTTACGGGAGTAATAGAAGAATTCGAAAAGACAATATTTAATGAATTAGATTTACAAAGGGAAGCATCAAATGCTTCTCAATTATATCGTAATTTTGAAAACGAGGATCGATATTACGTTCCAAAAATTGACTGGAGCCTTACGAGGAGAAATGTTTTAGCAATCGAACGAATTGAGGGAATATCAATTCGTAGTATAAGTGCTTTAAAGACAGCAAACATTGATTTGAAATCTCTAGCTGAGTTCGGTGTTGAAATATTTTTTAAGCAAGTCTTTAGAGATAATTTTTTTCATGCAGACATGCATCCTGGAAATATATTCGTTTCACCAGGGAAAACATCGGAACAGCCCATCTTAAAAGTTATTGATTTTGGTATTATGTGCTCATTAACAGACTATGATCGTCATTATCTCGCTAATAATTTAATGGCTTTTCTAAATTATGATTACCATAAAGTTGCTGTTTTACATATAAAATCAGGTTGGGTTCCCAAAGAAACACGTGTTGATGAATTAGAGGCGGCTATTAGGACGGTTTGTGAGCCATTATTAGATAGACCAATTCATGAAATATCGTTAGGGGAACTATTACAAAGGTTACTTCAGATAGCGCGTTCTTTTGATGTCAAAATAATGCCACAATTAATTTTATTACAAAAGACTATTATAAATATTGAAGGTATTGGTCGCCAGCTCTATCCGGAACTTAATTTATGGGATACTGCACGACCAGAAATGGAGCGATGGATGAATGAAAGAGTAAGCATTAAAGCCTTCATAAAGAATCTAACACTTAACTTGCCATCAGTTATAGAGCGCCTTCCCGATTTGCCAAATAGGGGAATCGATCTAATTGATAAATTTCATAATGGAGAAGTTGAAATTAGAAACAAATCCGAGGAAATAGATAGATTGAGACTAGATATAAGTAAACATAACCGTAGAACAATAATGGCAGTCATTGGTTCGGGATTTGTTTTATCTTCGGCTATTATCTATGCATTGAATAACACAACGCATGGTATTTTTTTTACTGTCCCCGTTATTTCATGGGTATTAGGTTTTTTTGGATTAATTTTTATATATTTTTCATGGAAAGACTAAGGCAGAATTCATACTTACTGAATTATTTTCTCTTTTCTTAATAAGTGATTTAATCCCTATAATTTTTACATCATATTCATCAATATTTTTTAGAAAATTTGATAAAGCTTTTATCGTATTAGAGTGTGAGTGACAAATTGCTAGCGCTGTCCCTTGTTTTTTCGCGATGTTAACTAGTTCAAATATTTTATTATTTATGTAGTCCATATCTTTTTTATTATCAAGAAAAATATCTCTTGATGTAAATGGTACATCATTTTGCTTAGCTATTTTACCAGCTACGCTATAGGGACTTGTTAGGCTATCAACATAAATATATTTATGTTTGCTTATTATATCCATTAACCATTTCATGTGTCCCGGATGACGTGTTAATAAACTTCCCATATGATTATTAATGCCTATTATATTGGGTAAAGAATTTATATTCACCTCCAGCGTTTTAGAAAACTCTTGCTTAGTCATATTGAGGGTAAGTGCACCCGGACCTAGATGGTTATTATTTTTTAATGCTTGCATTGGCTGATGCAAAAGAATTTCTTTTTTGTTTTTAGATGCGATTGTAGATATTTTCAGCGCATGTGGTGAATGCGGTAAAATTGCATAAGCTATTGGTCCAGGCAAAGATAATGCCAGCATATCTTCCTTTGGTTTATAACCAAGATCATCAATTATTATTGATATATAGGATTGGTCCACTATTTCAGAGTAGACATATCCTGATGAAAAATATGAAAGAAAGATTAATAATAAATACTTATATTTAGTTGGGATATTGTGAATATTCATTATTTCATCCGGTTTTTTTTAGATGTATCCACAATCCCTTTAATAAATTAAGCGCTTCATAAAGTTGATAGTCATTTTCAATAAATAAGTTATTATTTTTCATTTCTTTTTCTACATTGTCATTCTCAGAGTTTTTTTCATCCAGATGACCACTTAAATCTGACTCTTTTATCAATCCGTTACTTTTATTTTCTCTATTAGTATCGAATGTCACATTCTTTACAATCATATCAGGCTCAATACCGGACGCCTGAATAGAGCGTCCAGAAGGTGTAAAATAGCGCGCAGTTGTTAATTTTAATGCTGTTTGATTATTCATAGGGAGAATAGTTTGTACAGAGCCTTTACCAAATGTTCGTTCACCCATAATAATTGCTCTACTATGGTCTTGTAATGCTCCCGCAACAATTTCTGATGCTGATGCAGATCCACCATTAACGAGAATAACCATCGGGACATTTTTAAACATCTCAGTTGGTTTAGCATTGAATTTTAGCTTCGAATCTTTGATCCTCCCCTCCGTGTATACGATTAAGCCATTATTAAGAAATAGATCTGAGACACCAACAGCAGCATTTAACAGACCACCAGGATTATTTCTTAAGTCCATGACTAAACCTTTTAGTTCATCAGTATTTTGATCTTTTAGTTTTATTAGCGCCTTTTTTAAATCGTCGACAGTATGTGTTTGAAAATTGGCAATACGTACATAAGCAAATCCCGACTCTAAAGTCTCAGCCTTAATATTCTGAACAGTTATAACATCACGTACTATAATAATATCAAATGGCTTCTCTTCACCTTCTCGAACTATGGTGAGTGTAATCTCGCTACCAGGTTTACCCCGCATCATTTTTACAGCCTCCATCAATGATATTCCTTTTACAGATTTTTCATCCAAACGAATTATTAGATCCCCAGCTTTAATGCCAGCACGTTCTGCGGGAGTTCCATCAATTGGAGAAATAACTTTTACAAAACCATCTTCAGAACCAACCTCAATCCCAAGGCCGCCAAATTCTCCAGATGTTCCTTCTTGTAATTGTTTGTATGCGACTTCATCTAGGTATGCAGAATGTGGGTCGAGTCCTTGAAGCATACCGCGTATAGCATTCTCAAGAAGTTTTTTATCATCAATATCTTCAACATAGTCATCTTTAATTTTTGAAAAAATTTCAGTAAATATCCTTATGTCATCTAAAGGGAGTGATTTAGATTCATTTTCATTATTACCAGCCATTGGGGATTGAGCTATAAATAATACAAAAAATGTAATTATTGATAATTTTTTTAACATATTCATTTTCTGCTCCATTCTTTTTGTATAAATTTATCTTTTTTTTGCATAACCATTATTAGTATATTAAATATAAAGTATATAAAATCTAATTTTTACACCAGCGAGATGGATTTAATGTTTTCTTACCTTTTCTAATTTCAAAGTAGAGTGCAGGATTATTTTGTCCTCCGCTATCTCCGACAGCAGCAATTATTTCTCTTGTTTTAACTAACTCACCAGTGGACTTGAGTATCTTTTGATTGTGGCCATATAAACTTAGATAGCCATTATCATGTTCAATAATAATTAATAAACCATAGTTACGAAACCAATCAGCAAATACGATTTTCCCATCACTAATAGCGTGCACTTCTGAACCACTATTGGCTTTTATAAGAACTCCTTGCCATTTTAAACCAGCTGCTTTTTTTAGCACACCATATTTTTTCAATAGTTTACCTTTAACTGGCCATTTTAGTTTTCCTTTTTTTGCACTAAATGCAATACTATTTTCTTTATGACTGTTCTCATCATAGGTATTTTGTTTTAATTTTTTTAAGAGCTTGCCTAGATCACGCTCATTTTCTTTCAAAAGTATTAATTCAATATCTTGTTTTTCTATATAATTCTTAATCTCTACAATGGAATCTAGCCTCTTCTTCCTTATTTGATCATAATCATTGAGTTTTGTTCTGTATGTGACATCAAGTAATTTTAGATTATCATTTTCTTTTTGTATTTCTTTTTTTACATTATTCAATCCGTTCAAAATAGAGCTTAAATTTTTTATACGATTAGAACGAGCATAATTATCATAATCATAATAAGCCACTATTCTATTTATTTGAGACATATTATCTTGATTGAGTAATAGTTTAATATAGTTATATTTACCTACTTGATAAGTATTTCTTATTTGATTTCCTAATTTTTCTTTTTCTTTTTTAATAATCTTTTTGTATTTCTTTTTTTCTATCTCTAAATTAGAAATTGCATCATTCTTTTTCAATATTTCAAATCGCGTATTTTCTAGTTGTTCAGCTAGTTTGAATGCTGTTAGCTCACTTTTTCTTAGTTCTTCTTCAAGCTTTCTATTTTTATTTTTAGCATTATCAATCCGCGAGGCGACATTTTTCATTTGATTTTGAATATTTTTAAGTTTTCTCTCCTCCTTCTCCTCATTAGATTTATTAGCAATAGCAGTATGAGATAAAAATATAAAGCATATTAAAATATAATATTTTATTTTTTTTCTCATATATGGGTTAGATATCAAAAAATTTATATTATTTATATCTTTAGAAATTTATTTTTTCAAAATTTTTATTAGCGACTTTCCTGTCATTTCTTTTGGCTGTTTTATATTCATTATACTGAGTAGTGTCGGCGAAACATCAGATAGAGAACCTGTCTCAGGGATAAACTTAGCTTTTCTGCCTATATAAATCAATGGAACTAGATTGTTTGTGTGTGCAGTATGAGGTTGAGATTTAATCTTTTCTGTCGTGTATGATTTTATCTGCTCGGCATTACCATGATCGGCTGTTATGAGTATCTCAGTTCCTGATTTTTCGGCAGATTTAATAATTTTACCAAGGCATTTATCAATAGTCTCTATTGCAAGTATAGTAGCTTTGAAGTTTCCCGTATGCCCAACCATATCAGCATTTGCGAAATTACATATTATAGTATCGTAATTGCGATTTTTTATTGAATCAATTAATCGTTCAGTTATTTTTTCTGCACTCATTTCTGGCTTGAGATCGTATGTTCTTACATGCGGTGATGGAATAAGAATTCTATCTTCGCCTTCAAATACATTTTCTGCCCCACCATTAAAGAAGAATGTTACATGAGCATATTTTTCAGTTTCCGCAATACGTAACTGTTTTAGACCAAGATCAGCTATATATTCACCAAAAACATTTGAAAGAGACACAGGTGGGAAAGCTACAGGAAACTCATACTCAACTTTATATGATGTTAGACTAATAAAAGAAGATAATTGCGGCATTCTTTCTCTGTGGAATGCCTCAAATGAAGGTTTTGTAAATGCTCGAGCCAATTGTCTGGCACGATCAGCTCGGTAGTTGGCAAAAACAATTAAATCACCATCTTCGACAAAAATAGAGGCTTCATTTGAATTCGTGATAGCGGTGGGCGACATAAATTCATCTGATTCATTTCTAGCATAGGCCATATCGATAGCTATAAAAGGATCATTTGATTTATAGTTAGCTTTCCCTTGACTAATGACATCATAAGCAAGTTTTGTTCTGTCCCAGTGTTTATTTCTATCCATCGCGTAGTAACGCCCAACTAGAGAAGCAAAGGTTCCTAAATTCAATTCTTTCATCTTCAACTGCGCTTTATGTATCGACTCAATGGCGGATTTTGGTGCTGTATCTCGACCATCAAGAAATGCATGAAGATAGAGTTTTTCAATACCACATTTTTTTGCAAGCTCCATTAGCGCAAAAATATGCTCTTCGTGACTGTGAACTCCCCCAGGAGACAGTAAACCAAGCAGATGAACAGCTTTATTACTCTCCTTTGCAGAATTAAAGGCAGTATTTAATATTTCATTTTCATTGAATGTTCCATCTTTTATAGCCCTTGTTATACGAGTGAATTCCTGGTCAACGACTCTACCAGCCCCCATATTCATGTGACCAACCTCGGAGTTACCCATTTGCGATGCAGGTAGCCCGACATCAAGGCCAGAGGCGTTTATGAGTGTATGAGGGTATTTTTCCCAGATATTATCCCAGACCGGCTTGTTTGCAGAATATATTGCATTGTATTCGGTATTATCTGTATGACCCCAACCATCTAAAATTATCAAAATGGTCGGTTTATTGACTAATTTAGCCATAGATTAGGATTATCATTAAGAAAAATGATCAGAAAGTTGGATTCTTTTAAAATTTTTTGCAATTTCACGCTGCAAATAAATATATAATTGGGGTTACCGGTTGTGTAGTAAATCAATAGCCTATTATGCTTTGAATACTAACATGAAAATAATGAATACAACATGTTAAATAAGTTTATTGATTTAACAAATGAATAGTTTTTTCAATATAGGATATGTCGTATTATTTACATTAATTAACAACTAAGAGCGAAGCTTAATGGAAAAGTTCCCAGAATTTGTATTAAATCATCCCTACTTATTCTCATTATTTTTTGTAATTTTGACTCTACTAATATGGAATATTTTTGGCGATATGGTAGGCGGCGCAAAAATACTGACATCAAGTCAAGTCACTCATCTTATTAATCGTGAAGGTGCAGAAATTGTCGATATTAGAAGTCCGAGAGAATTTGAAAATGGACATATTGTAAATGCTAAAAATATCAGCCGTGAACAGCTACCTGGAGAAATTAAAAAATTGAGAAAAAATAATAAAAAAGGGATTATTTTTTGTTGTGAAAATGGCAATATTTCAGTAAAAGAGGCTCAAAAATTAATCAAGCAAGGCGAAGAAATGATTTTTTGTTTAAAAGGAGGCATTGCTTCGTGGCAACACTCGAGTTTACCTCTAACAAAGAAAAACTAAGATGCATCGATTAACATATTTTGGATATTTTATATTTTTAATTAGGAAGTATATTTATGCCTGAAGAAGAAAATAAAACTGAAAAAAATAAAGATCCGCAATTTTCGATTCAAAAAATTTATATAAAAGATATATCTTTTGAAACGACAAATACACCTGAGGATTTTAAAAAAGAATGGAAGCCAGTCGTTGATATGCATATAACAAATGAAGCTACACCTTTAGGTGAGGATTTATTTGATGTTGTATTATCAGCAACTTTGACAGTTAAGGTAGATGATAGAGATATCTATTTAGTCGAGATTGATCAGGCAGGTATTTTTTTGATAAAAAATGTTCCTGAAGATGTACTTGGCCGCATGCTAGCAACATCTTGTGCAAATATATTATTTCCATTTGCTAGAGAGGCTGTCTCAGATATTGTCACAAGAGGCGGCTTCCCTCAGTTACTACTTACACCAGTTAACTTCGATGCTTTATATGAACAACAAAAGAAACAGGCATCTGAAGAGGCATCAAAGAATACAACTCATTAAAATTAGGAATTTTTTAGATGGGCATACAGTCAGTATTAATTCAAGGTGCTGGGTCTTGGGGGACTGCATTGGCAATGGTTCTGGCTCGCAATGATCATCATATTTATCTTTGGGATACTAATCTAAACACGATTCAAGAGATAAATTCAAACAGATCAAATGAGAAATATTTGCCTGGCTATAAAATTCCAAAAAATATTACAGCACTTGAATCAATTGAAGAAGCTCCAAATGTTATAGATAAAGTCATTTGCGCAGTACCTAGCCATGCCGTAAGAAGTAGTTTAAATTTACTAAAATCTTTTTCTATAGGCAGCATTTGTATCGCCACTAAGGGTTTTGAACCAAATACGCAAAATCTTAACCATGTAATTGCTAAAGAAGTGCTGATAAATTGTCCTATTGCGATACTTACTGGACCATCATTTGCTATGGAAGTAGCAGCAGAATTACCAACCGCAGTAACAATCTCATCCGAAGACATTGAAATCGCCAATAGTTTTTCGGATCTTTTCCATACAAAAACATTCAGGATTTATATTCACACTGATTATATAGGCGCGCAAATTGGTGGGGCAGTAAAAAATGTAATGGCAATTGCCGCGGGGATATCTGATGGTCTAGGGTATGGATGCAATGCACGATCCGCATTAATAACTCGTGGATTATCTGAAATAATACGCTTAGGTGTAGCAATGGGAGCTAAAGAAGAAACTTTTATGGGATTGGCTGGTCTTGGTGATTTAATTCTGACTTGTACTGATAATCAATCACGTAACAGAAGATTTGGTATTCTATTATCTAAAAATTATTCATCAGAGAGAGCATGTAAAGAAATCAATCAAGAAGTCGAAGGACTGAATACTACCAAAGAGGTAAGTTTGCTAGCAAAGAAAAATGAAATAGAGATGCCTATTACCGAGCAAGTTTTGAATGTTTTAGATTCTCGATGTACGGCGATGGATGCCGTAAAAAATCTTTTAAATAGGGAACAAAGAGAAGAATTCTAATCTAATTAGAGTTATTCAAAATTTATTTGCCTCCAAGATTCATAAATAATAATGCTAACAGCATTTGAAAGATTGAGACTTCTGCTACTTTTCAGCATTGGAATTCTAAGAATTTTATCTGACTTAAATTCACCCAATATTTTTTTTGGCAAACCTCTTGTTTCAGGACCAAATAAAAAGCTATCATTTTTAATAAAGTTACAATCTGAATAATGCTTTTGTCCTTTGGTTGATATAGCATAAAGTGACTCATTGCCATTCTTTTCAATATATTCTTCATAATTTTTATAATGGCAAACGACAGACCAGTCTATATAATCTAATCCAGCACGGCGTAGTTCTTTTGCTTGTGTTTTAAAGCCTAAAGGGTGTATCAGGTGTAGTTTAGCCCCGGTATTTGCACATAGACGCATAATATTTCCAGTATTTGGTGGAATTTCTGGTTCAAATAGAACAACATTAAACATAGGTAGCTTTTATTCGAATAATATTTAAATTGTGGTTAAATAACTCATCAAAAAATGAAAAAAAATGAGAAACTCAATATAGATTTTTGTGGTTTAAAATTCAATTCGCCATTAGTTTTATTATCTGGTTGTGTCGGTTTTGGTGAAGAGTATACGCGTATTAATGGTTTTTCAAATAAAGATGTTGGCGCCATATGCCTAAAAGGAACTACACTTGAACCTCGTTTAGGTAATTCTCCACATAGAATTTCTGAAACATACTTAGGCATGCTAAATGCAATAGGTTTGCAAAATCCTGGCTCTCAAGTTGTAGTCGATGAGTATTTACCAAATCTAGATTTCTCGGAAACACGTTTTATAGCAAATTTGTCTGGCTCGAGTGTTGAAGAGTACGCGGAAATTACTCGTATATTCGATGATTCACCAATTGATGCCATGGAAATCAATATCTCCTGCCCAAATATTAAGAAGGGTGGATTAGAATTTGGAAATGATCCAATTATGTCTGCAAAAGTTGTTGAAGCATGTCGAAGAGCAACAAAAAAACCACTCATAACAAAATTATCTCCAAACCAAACAAATATTGCGGAAAATGCTAAGTGCTGTATTGAATCTGGTACAGATGGTTTTGCAGTTATAAACACAATAACAGGAATGGCGGTTGATATAGAAAGCAGAAAACCAATTATTGGTAATAACCAAGGAGGGTTATCAGGTCCTGCTATTAAACCAATTGCGTTGCTTAAGGTGCATCAAGTTTATCAGGTTGCAAAGCAATATAACATTCCTATAATTGGTCAAGGCGGTGTTACAAAAATTGAAGATGTTATAGAATTTATTATCGCTGGATCAACTGCTGTTGGTATTGGAACAGCATTATTTTATGAGCCTTTAGTTTGCAAAAAATTAAATGATGGAATAATTCAATATTTAAAAAATAATAATATAGATAAAATCTCAGATCTTACCGGGACTTTACAATTACACACTTAAAGTTTTTTATTTTTTTTGGGATATAATCATAGCCTGCTCTCTAAAACCCATTTTTAAATTCCCTACGTTACCTTCTTCTTTATAATAGATTAATTTCCAGTTCTCAAAAAAATCCTTTAACTCGTTTTCATTTAATTGATAATTTGGATTTCTAGGACCTTTTTTATCTATTCTATTTTTTAAAAAAGTTTGATAAAAGATTAACCCATCTTTTTTTAGTGCTTTTTTTATATATTTTATTAAATTTCGATCTAAAAACTGGCTTACAATAATTACATCAAATCTATTAGGCTCTGGCGGATCTATTAATACATCTCTATTTTCACAATGGACTTTAAGATTCAATTTTTTAGAGTAAGTAGAGAGTTTATTAATTACCACTTTTGAAATATCCCATGCAAATACTTTTAAACCATTTTTAGCAAGACATAGCGCATTCGAACCGTAACCACAAGCAAGATCGAGCGCAACACCTTTTTTTGGAAGTAGATGCTGATTATTGAGCAGCACTTCTGATGGAGGTAGGGAAGGATATTTTTTATTTGAGTTATAATATTCGTCCCATTTTTGTTTTGTTTTATTATTCAACGTCGCCAAAAAGCCGGGGAAAATAAGACTAATAATGTAAATATTTCAAGTCTTCCAAGTAGCATCGCAAAGCAAAGAATCCACTTAGCGGTATTGTTGATATGAAAGTAGTTTTGACTCACATCGCCCAATCCAGGACCAAGATTATTAATACAAGCAGATAATGCAGAAAAGGCGGTAACAAAGTCGATATTAGTTGCTGTTAATGCCAGTAAGAGGATTACAAATATTACAACATAAACAGCTAAAAATCCCCATACTGCCTCAATAATTCGATCTGGTATTGGTTTATCACCAACTTTAATAGTAAATATAGCATTGGGGTGAATTAGTCGTTTAATTTCGCGAACTCCTTGTTTGAAAAGCAGTAACACTCTAATAACTTTAATACCACCACCAGTAGAACCTGCGCAAGCGCCGATAAAACATGAAAGAATTAATAGTAATGGAGTGAATCCTGGCCAATTTTGAAATTCGGCAGTTGTAAATCCTGTTGTAGTAGCAATAGAAACTGACTGAAAAACACTTTCTCTGATTAATAGTTTATAGCTATCATAGTTACCATCGATCAAGTTATATATAGTGCATATAGTACAAATGACTAACAGAATTTTTATATATGCACGTAGTTCAGCGTCATGTAAATATGATTTAACATTTATATTTCGAAATGATAAAAAATGAAGACTAAAGTTAATACCTGCTATTAACATAAAAAAAATCGCCACTGTTTCAATTAAGCCATTATCAAAGTATCCAATACTTTGATCATGAGTAGAGAATCCTCCAATAGAAACGGTAGAAAAACTATGAGCAATAGCATCAAAAATATCCATTCCTGCTATAAAATATAATATTGCGCAAACGATAGTCATCGTCAAATATATATACCAAAGCGACTTTGCTGTTTCGGTAATCCTCGGGGTTAGTTTAGTATCTTTTACCGGCCCCGGCGTTTCAGCCCGATATAATTGCATTCCTCCAATTCCTAACATTGGGAGAATTGCTACAGCTAATACAATAATTCCCATTCCACCTAGCCATTGTAATTCTTGGCGGTAAAAGAGAACTGATTTAGGTAAATTATCAATTCCAACAATTATTGTGGCTCCAGTTGTTGTTAATCCGGAAATGGATTCGAATATTGCATTTGTAAGAGTTAAATCAGGAGTATCAGATAATAATAAAGGTATGCTTCCTGTTACTCCAAGGCCCACCCAAAAAAGTACGACAACAAAAAAACCATCACGTAATCGTAAATCATTTTTATTATCTTTAACCGGGAACCAAAGCAGTGAACCAATGGAGAGTATTATAAAAAAAGCGAGTATAAAAGATAATAATGAACCATCATTATAAATTAAAGATATAATTATCGGCGGTATCATAGTAAAACTAAAAAGAATAAGTAGGATACCTAGAATTCTGAGAATTACTGCATGCTGCATAACTTTATTTCTCTTCTTTTAATATTTTAATTTATAAAAATGTAATATCCACTTGGAATAGTGATTCAACCTTAGCAACATGCTTTTTATCAGATACTATCAAAATTAGATGGTCATTAGCTTCAATAATAGTTTTCTTCTTAACCATTAGAACGTCATCACTACGCACAATTGCTGCAATTGTTGTTCCCTCTGGTAATTCTATATCTTGTATTTTTTTTCCAACTACTTTTGAGGATGATTCGTTTCCATGAGCGATTGCCTCAATTGCTTCAGCAGCTCCTCTTCTTAGAGAATGAACTACAACAACATCACCTTTTCTAACATGAGCAAGCAAACTACCAATAGTTGCTTGTTGCGGAGAAATAGCTATATCGATTGTATTGCTTTGAACTAGATCAACATATGCAGCACGATTAATTAACGCCATTACTTTTCTTGCACCAAGGCGTTTTGCTAGCATGGATGAAATAATGTTCACCTCATCAGCATTTGTTAATGCACAAAATACATCTGCTCCATCTATATTTTCTTCATTTAGTAGCTCTTCATCTGTTGCATCACCATGCAAAACAATTGTATTATTTAGTTTTTCTGCTGCATATGCGGCTTTCTTTTGATCTAATTCCAATAGTTTTATGTTGTATTCATTTTCTAATGTACTAGCTAACCTAAAACCAATATTACCACCACCTGATATCATAATATTTTTCAGAGGCTTATCTTGTATACGAATATGTTGTAATAATTTGTTCATTGATTTTTGTGAGCTAATAAAAAAAATCTCATCATCAGCTTTTATTATTGTGTCACCATTTGGAATTATTGGTTTACCATCGCTATATATAATTGCTATTTTATACTCGATGTTTTTAAGCTTTTCTTTTAGATCTCTAAGCGAGCATCCTTCTAATACGCCACTATAAGATGCTCGTATGACAACCATTTGAGCTTTCCCATCAGCAAAGTCTAGTACTTGAAGGGCTCCAGGATGTTTAATTAGTTTTTTAATTTGCTCTGTAACTAGCCTATCTGGACTAATTAGGACATCTACAGGCAAAGCTTCCTGTGCGAATAATGGGTGATTTTTAAGATATTCAATTTCTCGAATTCTTGCGATTTTTGTTGGAGTATGAAAGAGTGTATATGCTACTTGGCAGGCAATCATATTTACCTCATCGCAATTTGTAACCGCCAATATCATTTCAGCATCTTTGGCGCCGGCTTTTTCTAGCACAGAAGGGTGCGATGCAACTCCGGTAACCGTTCTCAAATCAAATCGTTCACTAATTGTTTGTAAAGCAGAAGGATTAATATCAACTATAGTTATATCATTATCTTCCTTAACAAGATTAGAGGCCACAGATGTCCCTACCTGACCGGCTCCTAGGATTATGATTTTCATTTTAGATTAATTCCTAGCATTTTAAGTTTTCTGTATAGGTGTGTTCTCTCAATGCCAATTTGATTTGCTAATTTACTAACATTACCATTTGCTTTTTCTAATTGATACATAAGATAAGCTTTTTCAAAGTTTTCTCTAGCATCACGTAAGGGAAGATCTAGATTAAGAATTTCCATATTATCCTTCTCTTCAGCAGTTTTACTATCTCCAAGGTACGTTTCAATTTCTTCAGTATTAATCATTTCTTCTGAACCAAGGATTAATAAACGTTGGACAAGATTTTTTAATTCGCTTTCATTTCCTGGCCATTTATAACTTCTTAATATATTTTGTGAAGACACACTAAATTTTCTATATCGTAGTGATTCTAATTCAACGAAGTAGTTAACATAATACTCAAGCATTTCAGGAATATCTTCATAATGGTCACGAAGTGGCGGGAGATTTATTGGTAGGACATTTAATAAATAATATAGCTCATCGAGGAAATTTTTTTCATTTACAAGATAATTAATATCGTGACGAGTAGCAACAATGACTCGCATTTCCATTTTTATTGATTCTGAACTACCAGTACGAGTATACTTTTTTGTTTTTAATGCAGTAAATAAAAGTGATTGTAAAGAAGCATTGAGTTCCCCGATATCACTTATAAATAGTGTACCCCCCAAAGCTTTATCAAAAAAACCTTCTTCAATTTGATTTTTTGTTTCAATGCCAAGTATTTTATTTTCAGCATTTTTTTTATTTAATGTCGAAACATTCATGATGATGAATGGTTTATCAGAATCAGAACTTAAGGAATGAATATATCTAGCATACATCTCTTTATTTATACCAGATTCTCCTTGTATCAAAACATTTGCATCGTGATTTGCTATTCGTGATATTTTTGTTTTTAAAGAATTAATTAATTTACTTTTACCAATAGGCTCAAGTTTTGAAGTTGAAATTTTACTTAATATTAAATTTTCATTTTTAAGTGATGTTGATTCTAATGCATGCCTGATTATTAATAATAATTTTGCAGTCGAAAGTGGTTTTTCAATAAAATCATATGCACCAGAGCGTGTTGCCTCAACAGCAGTTTCAACATTACCATGACCAGACATCATTATTATTGGAACTTCTTGCCCGAAAGTAGTTTTCCATTCTTTCAAAAGAGTGATACCGTCAATATCAGGCATCCATATATCAAGCAAAATTAGATTAGGCTTATTTATCTCGATGAGTTTTCTAGCTTTTATTGCATTTTCAGCTACATCTACGGTGAATCCTTCGTCTTCGAGAATCTCTTGAACAAGATTTCGTATCTCAGGCTCATCGTCAACAACAATAATGTGTCGTTTGCTCATTTTTATCTATATCTTTTTTTAAAAATAAATTAATTAACTGGTAGTCTTATTACAGCAGATGCCCCGCTTTTAGTATTATTATTTTCAAGCCAGAAAGCGCCAGAGTGCTCATCGATTATTTTTTTCACTATAGCCAATCCTAGACCAGTACCTTTTTCCTTTGTTGTTATATAAGGTTCAAGTAAATTATTTTCAACGCTTGGGTCTATCCCGGGCCCGCTATCAACTATTCGTATTTCAATTTCATCATTATCCTTAATATTTATAGTTTTAGCACTTACTTTTAGTGAATTATTTCCACTCATTTCGTTCGCATCTACTGCATTTGTTAGAAGGTTATTTAAAACACGCCTAAGTTTTTTTTCATCACCATGAATTTTTGGAAGGTTAGTCTCTATTTCCATTTCAATTTTATTCTCAGAATTCATATTACTAAATAAATCCACACCTTCTTGTATTAGAACTAATATTTCAATTTTTTCTCCTTTAAATTTTTCTAACTGAGCATAATCAGAGAAATCATTTACCATTCCTTTCATTGTTTCAACTTGGTTTATTATCGTATTCGTCATTCTATCAAGCATTTCTACATTATTTTCATCCAAGTTTTCTAAGTATTTGCTTCTTAATCTCTCCGCTGCTAGTTGAATTGGGGTTAGTGGATTTTTAATTTCATGCGCTAGACGTCGAGCAATCTCACTCCATGCTGCATCACGTTGGCCCTTAATCAACGCGGTAATTTCATCAAAGACTACTATATACTTACTTATAGTATTATCTGTATTTGTTAGCACTGATCCGTTAAGTATTAGAATTTGATCTCCTGTTTTTTTTGATAAAGTAATTTGCTCCCTCCAATCATTTATTTTTTCCTTTGTATTAATTGATATGCATTCGAAAAAATTAATTAACATCGGAAATTCATTCATTAAATCTCTTAAATTTTTTTGTTTCAAAATATCAACTTCAAGCTGTAATATTAGAGCAGCACTAATATTTGATTTTTCTATTTCTTGTTCATTATTTAAAACTATAACCCCGGAGGATAATCTAGAAAGAATAGTTTCAAGATAAATTTGTTGAGACTCTGCATCTCTTTGACTTTTTTTGGCATTATCTCTTGCTTGAGATATCTTGTTAGTCATTTCATTAAATGATGAAACAAGAAATCCCAATTCATCATTGCTTGGAACAGGTAGTTTTGTATTGTAGTCACCTTTAGCAATTGCACGAGTACCCTGAGCTAGATCCTTTATCGGGGCCGATAGAGTGCTAGCTGAATAAAATGCTGCCCAAACTGCACTAAAAATACTGAAGAGCAAAACTAAAGTTAGGATTATTATGAAGCTAAATTTCAGCTGCTCTCTTAGGTATGATAATTCTTTATATTCAATAAAGGATGTTTGTACATTTGCTGCAAGTTGATTCATCCTTTCCGAAATGGGAAATAGTGCTTGTATAATCTTTTCTCTATCGTTAATACCAAGAATTGGAACATTAACGACTGATCTTATTAATAAGCCTTTATTTTTAATTAAATCTAAACCTATGTAGCTATTATTTGAAACCAGTTGTAGCAATATTGTTTCTTCTGGGGTGTTTGGGACAAGACTTTTTGTATCATTTGAGCTTGAGACAACGATAACTCCTTCACGATTTAGTAAGGTCAATTCATTTGCATTAATCCTTTCTCTAATTTGATCTATATAAAATGGCAATTCATTTTCATTAATTTCACTCATTTCTTCAGCAATTTTTTCAGTTGTATTCAAAAGCTCCCGCATGCGAACATCTAATGCAAGACGGCTTAATTCAAGTGAATCATCTAGAGCTTTTTCAACTTTTAAATCAAACCAACTATCGATCCCACGATGCAAGAAATCTAAAGAAAAATAATAGACTATTAATACCGGTGTAACAGAGAGTAAAGAAAAGAGAAAAACAATTCTCACAGTCATTCTAGCTCCTATGACACGATTTTTAAGTTGGCGAATTAATCGTTTTAGATTCAGAATAATTAGGATGCTGAGAGTAATTAGTCCTAGCGCATTAAATAAAAGCAAGGATAAATAAAAGCGATCGAATAAATCTGAATTTTGTAGAGTTTTACTCATCATAAAAAGTGATGAGAGCATAAAAATAAATAAACAGAGGCCTATAAAAGTTATTAATTTTTTCCCCCTTTTAATTTTCATATTTCCCACTCATGCCAGTTACTTGAAATATTCCAGTCTGAAGAAAAGTATGCTCGAGGTCTCATAGGACTTGGTAGTGAATCAATATCAATATAAAATCTGATTCTTGCCATATAATCTATATTTTCATTCAATTTATTTTTATTTAATAGTTTCATTTTATTTATTTTACTAATAAAATTTAATGTACTTTCTAAATTTTTGTAATAACTTATTGTACCAGTCACTAGATTCGTTACTAAATAAATATCAGTTAATGGTTTGTGTTCGAGTTTGTAGCTTATTTTTTTTTTCAGTACATTTTTTTTAAATAGCCACTTAAGTTTAGTTCTTAATTCAAAATCAGCATGCATCTCAAATGAAATACCTTGTAGTAGAGCTTTACGAGCTTCTTTTGTGAAAAAAATTTCAGAGTTGACATCAAGATATAAAATATTTTTATCGCTGTAGATTTCAGTTGATTTAATGTTAATATTTTCAGCAAAACATAGTTCACTCAAAACCAACATTGCTATTATTATGTTGATCAGCTTATTTATTTTCATTTTCATTTTCATTTTTCCATTTTTTCAAGACATGCATAGAAAAACCCATCCATATTATCTTGCCCTGGTAATATCTGTCGACCATAATTAGTCTCTAGCCCCCATTTCGAAATTATTGGTTTAATTCTACACTCAGGGTGTTTTTCTAAAAATTTTTTTATTAAATTACAGTTTTCATTTTTAAGTATAGAGCATGTCACATAGAGAAGAAGACCATTATTTTTTAATAAACCCCATAGTACCTCTATAATTTCCATTTGCAGTTTATTTATTTTACTTATTTCGCTTGATGTTTTTAATAATTTTATATCAGGGTTTCTACGAATAACTCCGGTTGCCGAGCAAGGTGCATCCAATAAGATTCTGTCAAATTTTTCGCCATCCCACCATTTACTAGTGTGTAACACATTGTTAACTTTTATTATTCCTTGTAATTGTAATCGTTTGAAAGTTGAATATAATTTTTCAGCACGTTTTTTTTCTTTTTCTACCGCAATAAAATTTTTTAATGTGCACCCACTCTCAAGTATATGAGCACTTTTCCCTCCTGGAGCTGCGCACGCATCGAGAATATTTTGGTTAGACTTTAAATCTAGGAGCTCTACTGCAAGCTGAGCTGATAGATCTTGTATAGAAACTTCTCCACTATCAAAGCCTGGTAATTTTTCAATATTTACCGGATTTTCAAGTAGAATACCATTGTTACAATACTTAGCTATATCAGCAGCGATCCCAGCTTTTTTTAATTTTATAAGATATTCGCTTCTATTATTTTTATTTTGATTTACTCTTAGGTACATTGGCGGATGAACATTATTTGCGGCAATTATTTTTTCCCAGTCGTCTGGCCAATCATGTTCAATCATATCAATCAGCCATTTAGGATGCGAAAACTCTACTATTTTATTTTTTTTCGATAAACAATCTAGATTTTTTGATTCTCTTATATAACTTCTTAATACAGCATTGACTAAGCCTTTTGCCCAAGTCATTTGCATTTCTTCACATGTAGAAACTGTTTCTGATACGACGGCATGATTGGGTATACGCATGAATTTCAATTGATATAAACCAATAATTATTAGATATTTAAGCAAGCTATCCTTTTTTTTTATAGGCTTATCGATCAATTGATTTTGAATATATTCAAGTTGAATATACCATCTAAAAGTTCCATATAATATTTCCTTTATTAATCCCCTATCTTTTTTTATTTTTAAAAATAATTTGTTATTATTTATCGCAGATTTTAGAGGTATTTTTTTTTCTAGCACCTCTTCTATGATTTGAATTGTAATTAGACGTGATGACATGATTGGTTTTTTCTAATAAATTAAATTAATTCTTTATAAAATTAGAGTAACCATTTAAAAAATCTTTAGCCGAGATTATCTTTTTTCCAGGTAATTGTAACTTAGTAATTGAAAGAATATCTTTTCCAGCCATTATATCGAGTGTCGTTTTGCTATTTATAATAGTACCAGGCGTAAAGTTTTCTTTTGTAGTTTTAACCTTTGCTTCCCATATTCTAAGAGCTATATTTTTAATTTTTGTATAAGCCACGGGAGCTGGATTATAAGCGCGAATTTTTCTCTCTAAGTCTTTTGCATTTTTATTCCAATCTATTTCAGCTTCTTCCTTAGTAATTTTATTTGCATAAGTAGTTTTTGAATTATCCTGTTTTTTGGCACTCAATTTTCCATTTATAATTTTATTAACAATAGAATTAATATTATCGGCACTAATTTTTGCTAATCTATCATACAAGCTACCACTCGTTTCCTTATCATTTATTTTGCAGCTAATTTGATTTAGAATGGGGCCAGCATCCATCTCTTTTTCCATTTGCATAATTGATATTCCAGTTTTTTTATCCCCTGCCTCAATCGCTCGTTGTATTGGTGCAGCACCACGCCATCTTGGTAACAAAGAAGCATGTATGTTTATGCAACCTAATTTAGGCTGTACTAAAAGTTTAGGAGTCAACAATAAACCATAAGCAACAACTAGTAATAAATCATAATTTGCTAATGAGTAAGATTCTAGTTCTCGGGAGTTTTCTGGTTGAAAAATTTTTATATTATTTTTAAGCGCGCATATTTTTACTTCGTTTTGTTTTATGTTACGCCCTCTACCTGAACGTTGGTCAGGTTTTGTAAAAATAATTCCAATATCATACTGATTAGAATGGATTAGCGATTCAAGTACTATTCGAGCAAGTTCTGGAGTCCCCGCAAACGCGAGCTTTATTTTTGAGTGATTCACAGTATTTTATTGAGAGATTCATTTTCTTCTGGTATCGATTTATAATTTTTTGAGCGCTGCAATTCAGTTTTCTGTTTATCTATTTTTTTTCTTAAACGGTTACGTTTAAGCGGCGATAAATAGTCAATAAATAACTTACCATCCAAGTGATCGATTTCATGTTGTACACATATTGCTAATAAGCCGTCTGCTTTTGTTGTTATGGTTTTTTTATCAAGAGTCTCGTAGCAAAATTCTATATTTTTTGCTCGTTCGACAGTATCAAAATAGTCAGGTACAGATAAACAACCCTCCTGCGTATTTTCTTTCCCCTCAAATTTTAATATCTTAGGATTAATAAGGATCAATGGCTCATCTTTATTTTCAGATAAATCTATAACAACAATTCTCTTCTGGATGTTTACCTGAGTTGCTGCCAGCCCAATACCTCCTTCCAGGTACATTGTATCAAGCATATTATGAGCTATATCATTAATTTGAGAGTCAATTTTCCTTATTGGGGTTGCTTTCAAACGCAGTCTTTCGTCTGGAAAATGTAAAACATCGAATGCCGTCATGGTAATTTTTTCTCCCAAAAAAATCTTTTAACTGACTGATAGTATATAGGAAAATCAATTTTCTTCGATTATATAGTCAATCAAAATGTTTATCCTACTGACATTTTACTCAGCTTTTTGATAGTCTACACACGATAGATTATGTAGGGCAGTAAAGATGCTTAATAAGATTCTAATTTCATTCGTAATTTTGCTATTATTTTCTACTACATATGCAGTAGAAATAGAGCTCAATCCTGAGCATCCAGAAAAATATACCGTTATAAAAGGCGATACTTTGTGGGACATATCCTCAAGGTTTCTTACCAAGCCATGGTTATGGCAGGAAATATGGCAAAAAAACCCCCAAATTAAAAATCCACACCTGATATATCCCGGCGACACGATTTCTCTCAGTTATGAAGACGGTAGACCAATATTGAATCTCGAGCGAGCTGGACAACTTGTATCAGGCAGAAATGTGAAATTATCCCCTACTATACGTAGTTCAGAAAATATTGAGGCAATTCCAGCAATTCCTCTTGATGCTATACAGCAATTTTTAAAATGGCCATTGATATTAGATGATGACCAGATGGATGGTTGGCCATATGTTGTGTCTAGTTACGAAGGCCATTTAATAGCTTCCATCAATAACAAGATATATATTCGCGGTATTTCTGAAGACACAGACATGAAACAATATTCAATTTATAGAAAAGGTCCTGCATATATAAATGTAAAAAAAGACAAAAACGAAGAAGATGAGGTACTTGGGTACGAGGCAATATATGTTGGCCAAGCAAGTATTGAAAGAAAGGGTGATCCAGCTTCAGCCATAATTACATCGGTTAAGCGAGAGGTAATGATAGGTGACAGGCTGATTCCAAATTCAGAACAAGATTTTACTCCAGAATTTATTCCAAGCTCAGTTTCTAATAATATTGAAGGGAATATTTTATCTGTTTTGGATGGGGTTTCACAAATAGGGCAATATCAGATCGTCGTACTTAATCTTGGTGAAAATAGCGGCTTAGAACCAGGTAATGTTCTTGGTATATTTAAAAGCAACCTTACTGTAAAAGATTCTATAGGGCCAAATAGAAGAAAAACTCAAGAAGAAATAGATAATGATAAAATAGTTTTTGAGCATGCAGATAAACATTGGGTTGATCGGGAATTTGGTAAATTATTTAATGCAATAAGAGATGGTATAAGAAATTTTGATGAAAATAATCCAAATATAGCAAATAAAAAGACAAAATCAGAAATAGTAAACTTGCCAGATGAGAATGTTGGCGTGTTAATGGTGTTTAGGACTTTCGAAAAGATTAGCTACGCTTTAGTTATGGAAATCAGTGGCCCAGTGCATGTTAAGGATGTTGTAAGAAATTTGTAAAAAACTATTTATTATTAATAAAATAATTAGGATTAATCTTTATGAAAGAATCAGTTTTGGATGTGCTTATATATTTATTTGATCATTATGTTGAGCAAGACCTTGAGATAATCCCAAATCAAAAAGATTTAAAGGCTCAATTAAATCAAGCAGGATTCGCAGATATACAAATAGATAAGGCAATTGATTGGTTGGAAGGTCTCGCGATAAAAAAAGACGAACTTGATGTTGGAGCCATTTGCTCAAGATCTATAAGAGTTTTTAACAATATAGAGAATGAAAAGTTAGATGTCGAATGCAAAGGTTTTTTAATTTTTCTTGAACAAGCCGGGGTTCTCGACTCTGAAGACCGCGAACTAGTTATTGATAGGGTAATGGCGCTTGAAACTGAGCGCATAGAATTACAGCAACTCAAATGGGTTGTGCTAATGGTATTATTTAATAGACCGGGAAAGGAAGCAGCTTTTGCTTGGATGGAAGATATCGTCTTAGATGAAGTTAGCTCTGTTGTTCATTAATTACCTATAACCTATTAAATTAATTACGGCGAACATGTTCCATTTTTCTTTTTTAATTAACATTTGTAGCAAAAAAATATGACAAATTCTTTAGTAGTTGTCGAATCTCCATCAAAATCTAAAACACTTGAAACTTACCTAGGTAAGAGTTTTAAAGTATTGGCTTCATATGGCCATGTAAGAGATCTTTTGCCAAAAAAAGGTGCAGTAGATCCCGATAATAACTTTGCGATGATATACGAAACAATTGAAAGAAATGAAAAAGCAGTAAATGCAATTAAAAAAGCTCTTAAAAAAGCTGATACATTATATCTCGCTACTGATCCAGACAGGGAGGGAGAGGCAATCTCTTGGCATTTGTATGAATTATTAAAAGAAAAAGGCTGTCTAGAAAATAAGGAAGTTCATAGAGTTGCATTTTACGAGGTAACCAAAAGCGCCGTTCAGGATGCAATAAAAAATCCAAGAGAACTATCATCAAATTTAATTGATGCACAGCATGCAAGACGTGCTCTTGATTATCTAGTTGGTTTTAATTTGTCACCTTTACTATGGAAGAAAATACAAAAAGGGTTATCTGCTGGGCGCGTTCAATCACCCGCTTTAAGAATGATTGTTGAACGTGAACGAGATATCGAGGATTTTAAGGCTAGAGAATATTGGACAGTGGAGTCAGATTTAGAATTTAATGACTCTGATTTTTTAGGCAGATTGACAGAATTTAATAATGAAAAAATTAAAAAATTTAGTATAGAGAATGCACAACAAGCATCTACAATTAAGTCTACTCTTGAAGATGCATCCACAAGTGAATTATTGATTAAAACAGTTACAAAAAAACAGAGAAAACGACAACCCACAGCTCCTTTCATAACATCAACATTGCAACAAGAAGCAATAAGAAAACTAGGTTTTACAGCTCAATGGACAATGAGAGTAGCACAACAACTGTATGAGGGTATTGATGTAGGTGACGGTACAATCGGCTTGATAACATATATGAGAACAGATTCTGTTAATTTAGCCAAGGAGGCTTTGACTGAAATACGCTCTTTTATTTCATCTCGTTATGGCGAGAAATCACTACCCGAAGAGCCAAGGGTTTTTAAAACGAAATCTAAGAATGCTCAGGAAGCTCATGAAGCTGTAAGACCTACTTCAGTTACGAGAGTCCCAAATGAAATAAAAGACAGTTTAACAAATGAACAATTTAGGCTTTATGAGTTGATATGGAAGAGAACGATGGCAAGTCAAATGACTCATGCAACAATTGATTCTGTCGCAGTTGATATATCATGTGGTGAAGGTAATATATTTAGAGCCAATGGTTCTTCAATTGCTGATCCTGGTTTTATGCAAGTGTATCTTGAAGGTGTTGATGACACAGATAATAAAGAAGACGATGAAAAAATGTTACCTCAATTAAAAGAGGGTGATAAGGTAAAATTAAAGCAAATAAGAAATGAGCAACATTTCACAGAACCACCCCCACGATATTCCGAAGCATCATTAGTTAAATCATTAGAGGAATATGGTATTGGAAGACCTTCAACTTATGCCAATATAATCTCAACATTAAGAAACAGAGAATATGTTGAAGTAGAAAGCAAGCGTTTTCATCCGACTGATGTTGGCAAATTAGTTAATAATTTTTTAACTGCACATTTTAGTGATTATGTTGATTATGAATTTACGGCAAAACTAGAAGATGATTTGGACGCAATTTCTAGGGGAGAAAAAGATTGGGTACCTTTAATGAAGAGTTTTTGGACATCATTTAATACTCAAGTGCAAGAAAAAGAAGTGACGGTTACTCGAGAAGAAGCTATTCAAGCAAGAGTTCTTGGTAAGCACCCCAAATCCGGTTTAGAAGTTTCAGTAAGAATTGGACGTTACGGACCATATGCTCAAATTGGCACTAAAGATGATGAAGATAAACCAAAATTTGCAGGCTTACGTCGCGAAATTAAAGATCCTGATAGTGGAGAAGTAATACAGCCAGCTCAAAAATTAGATCAAATAACACTCGAAGAAGCACTAGAGCTTTTTAAATTACCTAGACTTTTGGGTGAGACTAGCGAAGGAGAAGAAGTAGCTGCCAGTGTGGGACGTTTTGGGCCTTACATAAGGTATGCAAGTAAGTTTGTGTCCTTAAAAAGAGAAGACGATCCATACACAGTAACCCTTGAGCGAGCACTTGAATTAGTTGCCGAAAAGAAAAAAGCTGATGCTGAAAAACAAATAAAGATATTCGAAGAAGAGGGTATATCGATCTTAAATGGACGTTACGGTCCTTATGTCACCAATGGCAAAAAAAATGCGAAGGTTCCAAAGGATGTGGAGCCGAGTAGTTTGAGTCTTGAGGAATCAGTTGCTCTTTTGGAGGCTGCGCCTGCAAGAGGAGCACGCGGCAGAAAAAAGAAAACTACCTCGAAAAAGAAAACTACCTCGAAAAAGAAAACTACCTCAAAAAAGAAAACTACCTCGAAAA
>MDSV01005407.1_pt1 | contig 72015 bp, 73 predicted proteins | sample 810851 | NCBI WGS metagenome assembly MDSV01 (sample SAMN05326640, study PRJNA326480) | marine metagenome | isolation source: seawater | place: Atlantic Ocean: North East | collected 2012
AGCTTCTCTTCGCCCTTCGGGTTTTGGAAAACTACAATATCGCCACGCTGCGGGGTACCTATCGGGATGATTTCAGTTTGGGTAATGGGGAGTCTCAAGCCATATGCGTATTGATTAACGAGCAAGAAGTCACCTGGCATAATTGTTGGTTCAAGTGATCCAGTAGGAACTTGATAAGGTTGCACCACAAAGAAACGAATCAGCGCGATAATCAATAGCGGTATAAAATACTGATTTGAAAAGGGTACTAACAAGCTTCTGGAGATTTTTCGCTGAACAATGGGTGAGTATTTAACGATACCCATTAATAATGTCAGCGCCACGAATAGGCTTTCGACATTAAAAATTAGAATAACACTGATGCCTGCTGAGAAATAAAATAACTTATAAAGTCTTTCATGCCAGGGTTTAAATGCGTATTGTGAATAGATAAACACATTGATACAGGAAAGCATGGCGGTGAGTAATAAGAAGACAGAGGGTGCCTGGGCAAAAAAGTTAAATAGGATTCTTAGCTCTTGTGAAAATGAATAAAGGCAAGATATAAGAACCCCAAGGAATACGAACTCTTTTGCAACATCATAAATGGCTTCCTCTAGCAGAGTTTTCGTTGAATACTTCCAATAATAACTGGCAATGATGACGCTGGGTATACCTACAACCAGTAATGTGACTTGCATTCCAAATAAAAGATTTACAGCTACTGCCAAAATAAATGAGCCAAAAAATATACAAGGATCAGTCAATTCATTGTACGATTTATTTTTTGAACTAAGATATCCTGTGAGCAGAAGGGCGATACTTGCAAGCGCAGATAAGGCAGTGACATTATAGGCAAACATAGTAACTTCCATTATTTGTCGTTAACTTTTAGAACAGCAAGGAATGCATTTTGAGGTATGTGAACTCTTCCCACCTGCTTCATACGTTTTTTACCAGCTTTTTGTTTCTCTAGCAACTTTTTCTTTCTTGAGATGTCTCCTCCGTAGCATTTGGCTGTGACGTCTTTTCGCATTGCGCTAACCGTCTCTCTGGCAATGATATTACTGCCTATGGCTGCTTGTATAGCAACAGCAAACATTTGCTTTGGTATTAACTCTTTTAACTTCTTGGCCAACAAGCGACCTAATGAATATGCGCGATCTTTATGTATGATTGTTGCCAGTGCATCTACTTTTTCACCATTAATCATGATATCAAGTCGAACTAATGTTGCTTGGCGAAACTCTTTAAAGTGGTAATCGAGCGATGCATAACCTCGACTTAACGATTTTACCCGATCAAAAAAATCAAGCACGATTTCACTCATTGGTATCTCGTAGTGTAATGCGACCTGTTTGCCATGATATTGAACATCTTTTTGTATCCCCCGTCGCTCTATACACAATGTCATGATATTTCCAAGATACTCATCAGGAGTCAGTATATTTACATCGGCAATGGGCTCATGAATCTCATCGATAAGATTAATATCAGGTAATTGACTTGGGTTACCAATTTCAACACGCTTGCCATCTTTTGTGACCACAGCAAATATCACGCTTGGGGCTGTTGTAATAAGGCTTAGGTCATACTCGCGTTCCAGACGTTCTTGAACGATCTCCATATGGAGAAGGCCAAGAAAACCGCAGCGAAAACCGTGACCAAGGGCATCTGAGTTCTCAGGTTCGTAAAATAATGCGGCATCATTGAGGTTCAATTTGGTGAGTGCATCTCTGAATGCCTCATAATCATCAGCTGATTGAGGAAAGAGGCCAGCATATACTTGAGGCTTACTTTTTTGGAATCCAGGCAGTACCTGCTCACATCCATTTTTTGCCGTTGTAATGGTGTCACCTACTGGTGCCCCGCTGACATCCTTAATCCCGGCAACTAAAAAACCAACTTGGCCTGCAATCAGAGTATCTTGATCAACCCTTTTGGGGGTAAAGAAGCCAATTTTAAGTACTTCATATTTCACGTCAGTAGACAGTATTTTGATTTGGCTTTTAAGTTTTATTTGGCCGTTCACGATACGGATCAATGAGACAACGCCAAGATAGTTATCAAACCAAGAATCAATAATAAGTGCTTGTAAAGGTGCATCGATATCACCTATTGGGGGCGGTATTTGATGAACCAGTGCTTCTAGTAGGTGGTCGATTCCTTGTCCAGTTTTGCCGCTCACAGCAATGCTGTGTTCGGTATCAATACCAATTATTTCTTCAACCTCATTTTTTATTCTCTCTGGATCTGCCTGGGGCAAATCGATTTTATTTAGTACAGGTAAAATCTGTAGGTCATTTTCGAAAGCTGCGTAACAAACCGCGACAGTCTGTGCCTCGACACCTTGTGCACAATCAACAACGAGTAATGCGCCTTCACAAGCACTGAGAGACCTGGAGACCTCGTAGGCAAAGTCAACATGGCCTGGAGTGTCGATGAAGTTAAGCTGGTAAGTTTGACCATTTTGGGCGGTGTAGTTGAGCGTAACCGATTGTGCTTTGATGGTAATACCGCGTTCCTTTTCTAAATCCATGCCATCTAGAATACGATCTTGCATTTCTCGTGCATCAATACCTTGGCAGGATTCGATTAACCGGTCAGATATTGTGGATTTTCCATGGTCAATGTGAGCAATAATTGAGAAGTTTCTGATATTTTTCATCGAGTGAATAATTTTGCGTGGTTAAATTTACCATGAATAGCACCTAATAACAATTACTTTGGGTGTGCAATCAGGCGCCGGGAAAGCTGGATGGCAGGGCGGATGCGATGAGAGTATTTTTCCACGAGCTGGGTGGAATTTCATGGCTGGAGAAAAAGATTATATAGTCACCCGCATATATTGATTGTTCTGAGTCAAATTCAAGTAAACGGTGATTACGATAGATATAAATAGGTTTGAGATTAGGTGAAGGGTTTTCACCGGTTATCATTCGCACACATATTAAATTACCGTGGGGTGATAGGTCATAAGTACGAACATTTTTCCGGTCAAGTAGTCTGCTGTAGATACTCTGAATAACAAGGGATTGAGGGGATAACAGGATATCTATCTGATCCTGCTCAATAAGATTTAAATAATCATGTCTTGAAATCAGCGCCAGTGCACATCGACAGCCAATTTTTTTAGCTTGCATGGCCGCGATTAGATTATCCTCGTCATCATCAGTCAGCGCTAAAAACCAATCACATGCTTGTATATTTTCTCTTGCAAGTATTTTCTGGTCTGCAAACTCATCGTGGATAAATGTTACATTGGGGTGAAGGGATGCGTAATGCAAACAATTTTCATGAACAGGGTCAATAATTGTTAAGTTGATAAGATCAGATAGTAAATAGCAAAGTTGACTTGTAAGGGGATTCGCTCCAGCGATGATCACTTTTTCTGTTTGGGTTTTATTTGGGTTGATAATATTAAGATTGTCCTGTGCATGTAGGCTTGGAAACAATGCCAATACCTCATTATCTGGCAGATGATCACTTTTAAGAAGTTTGTAATTTTTAGATGATTCTTTATTTTGAGGCTCACTCTCATCAAGCATAAAATGGATTGCCTTTAGCTGACCATTACACATGTCGTAGGCTTTTTTTGCGCCAGGGAATAGCAGAAGCTGTTTGATCGATCGAGCAATAATCTTTTCAGGATTTACAAACACATCTATTGGTAGATCATGGTCGCTAAAAAGTTCTCTTCTAACAACATAGTGATTGCTTGAAATCCTGGCAATTTTCGTCGGGACTTTAAAGATTGAATGAGCTACTTGGCAGGCAATCATATTCTGCTCATCATTTTGAGTTACAGCAATAATTGAGCGCGCTGTCTGTGCGCCTGCCTCCCTCAAGCTTTCAGGATAAGACGGCCTGGCACAAATGGCCCTGACCTCATTTTGCTCTTCAATTTGACTGAGCGCAACTTTATCCTCTGATATGACAGTAACTAAGTGCCCATCTGCTGTTAACCGAGAGATTAACATGCTAGCTAGAGGATTTGATCCTAAAATGATAATTTCCAAGTAACTATCTCACACTGATTATCAATCATTATAACGTAATCCAAAATAATTCGTAGATTTCATATCGAATTTTAAAAAAAAACATGTTAAAATCAAATCTCATGCTACACAAGGATGATTATGAGTAGTGAAGACATTGACTTAAAAAAACGCAAATTTTTATCTCAAGCGACAACCGCTATTGGCGCAGTTGGTGTCTGCGGCGCAGCAGTTCCACTTATTTCTTATCTTACGCCTGGCCGAGAAGCCCAAATGTCAGCTAAGGCTGTAGAGGTTGATATTGCTGATATGAAAGAGGGTGAGCAAAGAACAGTTGTCTGGAGAGGCAAGCCAATATGGATTGTTCGTCGTTCAGTTGCTCAAGTGGATTCACTAAAGAAGCTTGATGCGCAGTTAAGTGATCCAAATTCAGCGATAGAGCAGCAACCTGGCTACGCTCAAAATGCATATCGATCAATTCGTCCAGATATTCTTGTTCTTGTTGGTGTCTGTACCCACTTGGGGTGTGCACCTACTTATAGACCCGAACCTCAATCGATTGATGAGACTTGGCCAGGTGGGTTTTTTTGTAGCTGTCACGGATCAAAATTTGACATGGCTGGAAGAGTTTATAAAGGGGTTCCTGCACCGACTAACCTAGAAGTCCCCCCCTATCATTTTCTTAATGAAGATACGATTGTTGTAGGAAAAGATCGCGCATAAAGGAGTAATTATGTCCCTAAATAAGTGGATAAATGATAGATTGCCTATAGATGATTTTGTTGATCAGCATTTGCGTCATTATTATGCGCCCAAAAATTTAAACTTTTTGTATTTTTTTGGCTCACTTGCCATGCTGTGTTTAGGAATCCAGATCCTATCAGGGATTTGGCTGCTTATGTACTACGAGCCGACCGTTGAAACAGCATTTGATTCTGTAGAGTATTTGATGCGTGATATACCCTTTGGCTGGCTTCTTCGCTACACACATGCAGCAGGGGCGTCTGCATTTTTTGTTATTCTATATATGCATGTTTATCGAGCATTATTATACGGATCTTATCGAAAGCCGAGAGAGCTCTTATGGCTGTTGGGATTGTTTTTATTAATCTTAGTGATGGCAGAATCCTACACAGGATATATATTGCCATGGGGGCAGATGTCATATTGGGCAGCAAAAGTCATTATGAATATCTTTGGCTCAATCCCAGTCATTGGCCCACCTCTTATGCATTTGATTCAAGGTGATTATGTTATTTCTGAGGCAACCCTCCAGCGATTTTTTGCATTTCACGTGGTAGTTTTTCCGATGGTACTGTTGGGCGTTGTTTTTATTCACTTGTGCGCCCTTCATACGGTTGGCTCAAATAACCCTGACGGGATTGAAATTAAAGATAATCTTGATAAAGATGGCATTCCTGTCGATGGCGTTCCATTTCATCCTTATTTTACCATCAAAGATATTGTTGCTGCTGTTGTTTTTCTCATTATCTTTTTTGCAGTTATTTTTTACGATCCTACATTTCATGGGCTGATACTAGAGAAAGAAAACTTTATTCCGGCAGATCCTCTGGTCACACCGCCAGAGATTAAGCCCACATGGTATTTAGCACCTTACTATGCCATTTTGCGTGCTGTGCCCGATCAGTTATTAGGAGCACTGGCAATGTTGGCCTCATTATTTATATTTGCATTTATGCCTTGGCTGGATCGTGCACCAGTGAAATCAATGCGCTATAAAGGAACTAGATCAAGAGTGAGTTTGTTTTTGTTCGTCGTATCATTTTTATCATTGATGGTGCTTGGCCTATTGCCTGCAACACCAACTAACACTATTCTTGCACGCATTGCAACAACCGTATTTTTCGGGTTTTTTCTGACTCTTCCTTATATTACGGTTTATGACAATCATAAAACACCACCTGATCGGGTAAGGATGTAGTATGGCCTTTAATCATTGGATGATTTTACTATTCTCAGTATGGGCTAATATTACATGGGCACACGGTGAATCATTAGTGGAGCTTGATCATGCCCCTTTAAATATCGAGAATAGGGATCAGCTTTTAAGGGGAGCAAAACATTTTCAGCAGGTCTGTTTAACATGCCATAGTATGCACTACCTTCGTTATGACGATATTACTCAAGAGGCCGGTATAATTAAGGAGAGAATGCCAGTATGGGATGACCTATCATGGGGTGGCCGTCCACCTCCTGATCTATCATTGATTGTAAAGAGAAGAACCGCTGATTGGTTATATACCTTCCTTAGGGCCTATTACATTGATGACACACGCCCAACGGGAGTCAATAACCTTGTTTGGCCCAACACGAGCATGCCGAATCCATTTATATCAAGGCAGGGCACACAGCAGCTGCTTATTTCTGAAGCACATCTTCATGATAGTAAGGGGAAGTATCGTTGGTCACAAGTTCTAAAATTAGATCGCCCTGGTCAGATGTCAGGAGAAGAATTTGATCAGTATATTGATGATATTGTTAATTATCTTGTCTATGCTGCTGACCCATCATATTTGAAACGCGAAGCATATGGGCCATGGGTAATCGGCTATTTGTTGATTTTATTATTCTTTGTTGCAAGACTTAGTATGAGTTATTGGGATGATGTAAAAAGAAAGCATCACATGAAGTAAAAAATGTATCTCATTTCCTATATACCTCGTCAGTTCTCTCCAATTATGAGAGAAGGTTTTAATAATGACTGGACAAGAGCAGCCTATAAGTTCTATCACCTTCCGACAGGTCGACAATTTGACAAATTAAAATTGATCTGGAGTGAGGACAACCAATTTCAGATCTCTGACACAGTCAAAGCGTGCTTCAAAGAATCGCCATTAAATTATCTTTTTGATTCTTTAACTCAGGTAGTTTGCCCTCTAGAGAATGATATTTTCAAAAGAGAGCAAAATTGGATCTCAAGATCATCTACTGAAGAGATTGTTTTTTATGATGATCAGTCATATTTTCATCTCTATCCAGTTCGTTTCCTCGGCTCTGATCAACACATGCCAAATGCGATGGAGTACTCTACTTATTTTAAACTTAAAAGTACTTATATTATTACAAAAATCAGTCAGGGAGAAATCCAATATTGGCTGTTGACAGAGGATGAGTATCTAGTGGAATTAATTGGTCGAAAAAGAGAGAAAGTAAGATGTGCTTATGAGCTAAAAAATATGCCTAGCACTGCACATTTAGAAAATAAAAATGACTTTTTTAAGAATGTAATTAATAATATTATTCCGCAGATAGACACTAATCAGTTTCCTAGTTTTTGCAAAACGATTCATCTTGAACATTATAAGATGCCAACAACTACCATGAAGCGTAACGCAAATAGGGGGCTTTTGATCTCATGTGTAGTTGGCCTAATGGTTGTGATAGGTATCATCAAGATAATTTACTTTAACCATATGGCAGGAATTTACGGAATTCCCATAGGTATTGTGCTTAAGTGTTTTCAGATAACTGGAATTTTCACTTTAGGGGCTGTGGCCTTGAATTATTGGATGCATAGAGATTTTTCTGCTAGAGAGCTCAGTCTCACTCGGCGTTTTGTGCACAGTGAAAAACTTCATTGTAATTCGGTTGTTAACGGGCAGTTAAATAAAGAAGAATCTGATTGTGGCAATATGCCACAGCTGGATCATTTGCCCCACAACCTGGGCTAAACAAGTCGTAGTCGTGATTTAGGCCCTGTGAGTGGTGTTTTAATCTTGATAGGAAATATGCTGCTGCGTTACTAACCACCGGTCAGCTTGAAATATTAATGTAAACGTCATACAAACAGTAACATACTGTCCAGACATATCAATAAGTTGGCAGCGGTAAATGATACTGGCAACTTTGTCATGGAATATACGGTAGCTATAATCTAGATCGGTGATGTTTTCTATGCGTTTAATAAACCTTGTGTCATAAAAGTTTTCAATTGACTGGTTCCCTCGGATAATAGAAAGTTCTGATGTGCAAACAAGTTCAGCGTCTTGCTGAAAGAGCTGTATTAGCTTTTTGGTATTATTCCCTAAAAGGTGTTGTTTGAACATACCAAGAAAATCGTGAAGAGAGGTCTCCAGCATCTATGGAATCTCCTCGCTACTAATGAGCAGGTTGTTGATAAGTTCTATAGAATTAACATTGAGGTGACCCATTTCATAGCTCAGGGAAATATACTCTTTAAGCAGATCTGCTTGAGCGTTTATCAAGTTGGTGCGCTGTGAGGTCACCCCGTTGATTGCATTGAACAAGCTTAATTGTGTCGTTTTTCCTGCCTTGTAGTCAGCATTTGCAGCTTTATAAGCCTCAATTGAGTTTTTATAGCTTGACACTGCGACGGTGATTTTGTTTTTTTGCTGTGCCAGCTTTTTAGCTAAAAATACAGTCTTGGCATGATTTTCGCGCTGTTTTTTTAGGTAATTTAATCGAGCTGTTTTTTCAGACTGATAGGTGGCCAATGCGCTTGATATGTTAGTTGCGTTGATTGAAAGCGTATAACTCATATCTGTTTTATTCGATGATAATGTAAAATTGATTTCAGGAAATGCCGACGATAAACTTGAGGAATACGAATTTATTTTTGCTGCATCCCACTTTTTCTTCATAGCATCTAAGTATGAGGGTGTGTTTTTCTTCGTTACCGGTGCTAATAACACGCCCATTTTTAGTTTTGAGTCCGAAGATAAACTGATATTAACAGGTTTTTTGTTTGAGAAAGTTTTGATCTCTTTTGGAATAATTCCTGTCTGTCTGTAAATGGATTGGATTTTATCATAGATTTTTACATCATTATCGATTAATTTTGATTTTGCTAGATTGTACCGATTTTCCCAGCTAAGCATCTCACTTCTGCTGACGATGCCAGCTTTAAACTCATTTTGTGATTTATCAAAGTTACTCGTACTGATCTTTTCCTCAAATGCGAGTGACTTCCTTAATTTCAATAATTTTACAACATCAAGGTAATCGTTAGCGATATTCATGAGCTGTTTAGCCTTGTTATCATGGTAAGTGCTATGTGCGACGTCGAGCGTCTTATTTTCGGCGTAAATGCTAGCAAACTTGCTAGGGGATAGATTAATAGTGAGTGAGCCGCTTAAGCCATCGTCGTTATCTGCTGTAAATATATCACCGGAGAAAACAGATGCATAGCTCACTACATTGGCCAGCTCAGCTGAATCCAGGTCAACATGATTTTGCTTTGTTACGTATGAGCTGGTATCAGCTTTTTCACATAATCCCAGTAAGCTCTCTTTTGCGGCGAGACAAAATGTAGGCAGTAAAAGAATTAGGCAAGTTGACTTAAATAGCTGTTTCATTACTTACATCCTCGTTATAACTGGTTGTTATTTTATGGATAATCAGATAGATCCACACGATTGATAGCATAATAGAGCTGGTCCAAAACGGTATAATATCTTTTTTATTGATTGTGAGGGATAAGATCACAACGATGCTTGTGATCCACCAGATAAGAAATGCTTTCAGTAGCCATGAATTGGGTTTTTTAACCAAATGGTGCCATATTTCTCTGAGACAAATCGGCATACTAATCCAGGCGAGAATTGGGGTATGGGCTAGAAGTGTCGCAAGGCTTGGGTAGAAGTTTATTACATCAGCGACGCGGTAGCTGGATTTATATGCGCGATAAAACCAAATAATATGGCCGAATATGCCAATTGAAAAACAAATAGGAAATACATAACTGGTCAGAAATTCAAAAATTGTTGTTGGATATTGTATGAATTCTAATTTTACCTCATTGATAATAGTTGCCAGAAATGCCATTGCGCACACAGGCAATAAAGCTGCAAATTTAATGGGTAAAGACAAGTTTTCTGTTCGTTCCATAGAAATGAATTCCTTCAAGACAGAACCATTATAGGTTTTATTAAAAGTCATCGTCAAGAGAGAGGGTGAGGGTAAAATTGCACTATGGTCGGATTTTTTTGATTAGCGCTGGAGACTGAGGCTGAATTTATGATAATATCCCTGGAGTAAAAGACATATATTGCGTGTAAAGAAGTATGACAGATTATTCAGCCGGTTCAATTGAAGTTTTAGATGGATTAGACCCTGTTCGAAAAAGACCGGGGATGTATACCCACACTGAAAACCCAAACCATATTGCTGCAGAGGTTATTGATAATGGCGTTGATGAGGCACTTGCGGGGCATGCACAGCGATTAGATGTCAAGGTTTATGAGGATGGCTCTATATCAGTCCAGGATGATGGTAGGGGAATGCCAATTGACATTCATCCAGAATTTGGAATTACTGGCGTGGAACTGATCTTGACACGTCTACATAGTGGGGCCAAATTTAACCATGATAATTATGCATTTTCAGGTGGATTACATGGTGTGGGTGTCTCAGTTGTTAATGCGCTTTCGCATCGTGTAGAGGTTATTATTAAGCGATCAAACAAGTGTCTCCGTTTTGATTTTTTAAATGGTGAGTGTAAAAATATAGAAGATATGCCAGTGTCAACACTTGATCGTCGAGGGAGTTTTCTGAGGTTTTGGCCAGATGAACAGTACTTCGACTCAATTGAGTTCGATCGACAAGCGCTTATTGATTCCCTACATGCAAAAGCCATGCTGTGTCCAAATTTTGCGGTCACTTATCATGAATTAGATACAGAGGTTAAACACACGTGGTGTTACGAATCAGGCATGGAAGATTTCTTGAGGCAAAGTGTTAAGGGAAGAGAACTAATCATTCCTGATATTATTACCTCACATCAAGTTTCCGATGATGCTCAGGCACAGTGGGCAATTATCTGGGCAGAGCAAGGTGATTTATCCCAGACCAGTTATGTAAACCTTATCCCAACTGTTCAAGGCGGAACGCACGTTAATGGTTTGCGTCTTGGGCTTTTTGAGGCAGTCAAAGAGTTTGCTGATATTCATGGCATTCTACCAAAGAATATTCGGCTTAAAGCGGATGATGTGTGTATTAACTTAGGATTCATATTGTCTGTTAAACTTCAGGATGCTCAATTTGCAGGTCAAACCAAGCAAAAGCTTAATTCAAATCGAGCTCAAACATTGGTGCAGTCGTGGGTAAAGAATCAAATGGTGTTGTGGCTTAACCAAAATGTAAAATTAGGAGAGGCGCTTCTTGAAAACATTATAGAGCAAGCGAAAAACAGACAGCGCAGGGCGGCACAAATCGATCGTAAAAAAGCAGTCGCAGGCCCACAGCTGCCAGGAAAGCTTATTGATTGTGCGAGCCGATCATTAAGCGAAACAGAATTATTTCTTGTGGAAGGGGATTCTGCTAAAGGGACAGTTAGACAAGCAAGAGACCGAATAAATCAAGCAATTTTGCCTTTACGTGGAAAGATTTTAAATACGTGGGAAGTGGATTCGCTAGAAATTCTGAAGTCACAAGAGATTCATGACATCTCTGTTGCTATTGGCTTAATGCCTGGGCAGCGATCTTTGGAGGGGCTGCGATATGGAAAAATTTGCATATTAGCAGATGCAGATTCAGATGGTCATCATATCGCGACATTACTATGCGCTTTATTTTTTAAACATTTTCCAGAGCTGGTTCGAGCTGGGCACTTATATGTAGCTATGCCTCCGTTATACCGAATTGATTTAAATAAATCTGTATATTATGCGGCAACAGATGCAGAGAAGGACGAGTTATTGAAGAAAAACCCCAACAAAAAAGCCAATGTAATGCGATTTAAGGGTCTAGGAGAGATGAGCCCTGAGCAGCTAAGGGTGACCACAATTAAACCAGGATCTCGTAAACTAGCACAAATCCTTTTGCCAGAAGAGAGCCAAGTAAGGGATGTATTCAACTGTCTATTAGCGAAGAAGAATGTTGCAGAGCGCAGATCATGGATTGAGGACAATGCGGATCAAATTAATTAATGCCTGGTGAGGCAAAAGCTATTGATTTTAAATTTTTTTATTAGTATGATTAAGCGATTTCATCACCGCCGTCAACTTAAGGGATACCCATGCAAACTAACAGTCAAAAAGAAATTACAGAATTAAAAGAGATTAGTGTTTTAAGAAAGATGATTTTTCCGGTTATGAACTGGGAGCTTCCAAAGTTTGTCCCCATGGCAATGATAATATTTTTAACCATTTTCAATTTTACCATGTTACGAACAATTAAAGATGCATTTGTCGTGCCAAACACCGGGGCAGAGACTTTAGCGTATATCAAGGCTGGACTTGTTTTGCCCTTGTCAATTATCGGGAGTTTGATTTACATTAATATCAGGACAAAAATTTCTTTCGAAAAGACATATTATATAGTTGTCAGTACTTTTTTGACTTTCTTCTGGCTATTTTGGGTGCTTTTATACCCCAATATGGACAATCTCCACATGTCACATGATCACATTGTGGCGCTTCAAAAAGGTTATCCTCAGTTTCGTTTTGTTTTCCCTATCATTGGTAAATGGATTTATGCTTTGTATTATGCATTTGCTGAACTCTGGGGTTCGTTTTGTTTATCTGTATTGTTCTGGCAATTTGCTAATGATAATTGTGGCCCTCATGAATCAAAGCGTTTCTACCCATTGTTCATTTTGTTTGGTAATATCGCAAATTTTACCCTTTCTTTTTTCACCGAACATTTAGGCACTTTGGAAACTTCAAAAATTGTTGAAGAGGCATCAGAGATGACGATATTTACAGGCATTTTAATGATGCTGTTGTTTAGATGGCTGAATACATCCATCTTATCTCAAAATAAATATACAGCTGATGTGATTGTTCGCAAAAAGAAAAAGAAAATGGCCTTTGGTGACAGCTTACGTCACCTGATGAAGTCCAAATATATAATGTACATCGCTATTTTGATTCTATCTTATGGGATTACTACCAGCTTAATTGAGCAAACATGGAAAGCTGAGGTACGATCAATTTACTCTACTTCCCAGCAATGGCTTGGGTTTATGACTTTCTATCAGCGTGCTTTAGCAATTGCATCAATTGTTTTTGTATACATCAGTAAAGGGGTTATCAGTCATTTTGGTTGGTTAACTTGTGCCCTTATTACGCCTATTTGCCTAGGGTTTACAGGTATAGTCTTTTTCACATATATCATCTTTGACCAATCACTGGCTGGGTTTATATCTGCTTTGTTGCTAGATCCTGTGTTATTTGCATCATGGTTTGGCGGAATCGGTGTATTACTCTCTAAAAGCGCGAAGTATTCATTTTTCGATCCGACGAAAGAAATGTCGTTTATTCCACTTGAGGATGATTTAAGAGTTAGCGGTAAAGCAGCAGCTGACGGTGTGGGTGCCCGGTTAGGTAAATCAGCAGGTGGGTTAATTCAAATTGGTTTGTTCACTATCTTCCCGCTTAGTACCCAGCACAGTATCGCACCTTTTCTTTGGGTTATGGTGATTATTCTCAGCGTTCTCTGGCTATATTCTGTATTTCAGCTCAACGGTTTATATATCAAAAAATCTAATGAAGCGATGCAGGAGTCAGAGGCTGAGCAGGCAAAGGCCTAGAACTGGTATAGCCATAGATTGCTCATGCGGCTTAGCGTGATGATTTGGTGAGGTTTACTAAATGTTTTTGATGCGCCCGTTGTTGGCTGTTTGATGATCAGTCTTTTTTTATTGTCTTTACAGTAGGCATACAGAAATTCATAAGTAGCATTATCTGAGCTGTCCTGGCAGTAGTGGCGAATTACTTGAGTATACTTTTGTGTCATTGCTTTCTTTCTGTTCTCAAACATCGGGTCGAAATAAATGGTGTCTGGAGCAATGTTGCTCTGAAGGAAATCCTCACAATTACCAAACAATAAATGCCAGTCAGGGAATAAATTATTATCACAGCGGGCTCTGGCCTCAGCAAATAAGGTCATGAGTACGGGGTGCCTTTCTATTGATATTAATGAATATCCAAGTTGGGATAGTAAGTAGCTATCTCTCCCTAGGCCAGCAGTTACATCACAAATAAGATGTTTCTTTTTACAAACTTTAAAGAATCGGAAGAACGGGTTTTGTTTTATTGATATGAAGTTAAATTCGTCGAAGTCCACTTTAAAGGACCAATGAGGTGTTTGGATAAGGTGTCTGCTGCCATCAAATATTATTTGCCAGTCAGTATTTTCTGTCATGTAGGGTCTTAAGTGGTGAGGAGGGACCAATGACATCAGTATATGATCAGCTCATAGTGGAAGAAATGATCGATTATCATCACACTAAATAGTAAAAAAAGGTAGATTATCGAGTGATAGAAAACGCCAAAGCCTCTTGATGTTGTTGGTGAAATCTGTAGTAATATCACATCGAATAAAAACAGCATATTTAAAATATTTGCAATTACCAAGTAAATAATACCATTCATACCAATAACAAAAGGAAGCTGAGTTGATAGGATCATCAAAATTGTATACAGAGTGATAGATAAAGAGGTGTATTTTACTCCATGTGTGACCGGTAGCATAGGATAGTCAATTTTTTTGTAATCTTCCAGACGATTGATTGCAAGTGCCCAAAAATGTGGGGGGGTCCACGTGAAGATAATTAGCACTAAAATAAGAGGCTCTGCTGATATTTTCCCTGTCACACTTACCCAGCCAAGTAATGGCGGGAGGGCGCCTGACAGGCCGCCAATTACAATATTTTGAGGGGTAATGGGTTTGAGCCACAGGGTATATACAACCGCATAACCAATCATTGCGCTAATTGTTAAAAGGACACAAAGTAGATTGGTAGATAAAACTAAAATAAGGCTACCTAAAACCATGCATGCGATGGAAAAGATTAAAACATGCAATTCAGATAATTGCCCTTGTGGCAAGGGGCGGTGAGCTGTACGGTTCATCTTTTCATCAACTTTTATTTCAGCAAGATGATTGATAGATCCGCCGCTGGATGCAACTAGCATAATTCCGACCAGCGCTGCAAACAAATGAAGGATGCTCCAGCCCTCAGGTTTTGGTGCAAGAGCCACTCCCACCAGGGCAGTGACAAGCATCAGTAAAACAACTTTAAATTTGCTTATCTTGAGATATGGCTGAAGAATGTTTTGCATCATAAATCATCGCGGTCATTGCAAGGAGGAGTAAGCAGCCAAGGCCATTATGAGCGGTGGCAACTAAAATGGGTAATTGTAACATCACGTTACTGATGCCAAGTGTTAGCTGGCCCAGAAGAAGGCACAGTATCAATCCTGCATGTTGGAAAAAAAATGTCTGGTAGAGGCGATAAATGCGTTTTAATAGCATCAGTATAGAAAGGGTTAGGATGCCTGCAAGAATTCGATGGGCCATATGTATTGCCGTTTTGCCGGCTTGGCTCAGAACACCTCCCTCAAAAGTGGCTGAGCTGGGGAGGAACAGGGAGAAGGCCTCGGTGAAATTCATTGTTGGCCACAGATTCCCCTGGCAGGTCGGGAAATCGGGGCAGCTTAGTGCGGCGTACTGACTGCTGGTCCACCCACCCATGGCAATTTGCATGATCAGCAATACCGAAGTTAGTACCATCATCCACCGAGTTGTTTGATCAATATGTGAATATGCTGGGCGATTACTATGACATAAATATTGCCAATAAAGCATTGTTGTGATCATCATCCCGCCGATCAAGTGTGGCATGACGGCAAGCGGGTGAAGTAGCCAAGAAACGGTCCATTTTCCAAGCAGTGCTTGCATCATTACCATTGATATCAATAGCAGCGGGATCAGAGAGAGATCCTCAAATCGTTGCCGGATTCGGTTGAGGCGGTAGATAGATATCCCAATAATTAATATTCCAAGTGTGCCGGCAAGATATCGATGAATCATTTCAGGCCATGCCTTAACCTGTTGGATGGGGCTATTGGGATAAAGGCTATTTGCATCAATAATGCTTGTATGAGTATTGGCAACGGTAAGCTGTCCATAACATCCTGGCCAGTCTGGGCAGCCAAGTCCACTGTCACTCAGACGTGTGTATGCACCGAGCATCACAACAAACAGCGCAAAAAAGGTAATCATTAAATACAGTAGCTGCTTTCTTGGCATTAACCAATCCTTGAGTATTTTAGAAGTGTTTTAAGGTCTTTCATTAGCGCTTGATCAGGATGAGAGCTCGTATAGAGTGTGACAGCATATCCTAAAGGATCAATAATCATCATTGTGATTTCAGATGAATCACTGATGTTAAAATGTTTGGGAGCTTGTTGAATTAATTGAGAGAGTGAAGGGTCATGATTTAGCGGCGTTTGGGTAGTTATTTTGCAATTATCGCCAGTTAATAGCTGTACACGTTTTGCATCGTCGCGCAGAAGGATAATCGAGGCATCAGCATGGTGGAGTCGCTCTTGGCAGTGGGTATTATCGGAGAATACAACCACGCGCCACTTGCTGGATTTTTTTGCGTCATTGTAAATTTGCCAAGGTTCTTTACTGTTAACCAAAAGCCCTTTGTTTGATGTGGATGTAGGGTTTTGGCCCCAATGTGTTTGGCTCATGACCCATGCGAAGATAATGGGTGCAATGAAAGATAGGACAATGTATGTGAATGTAGATGATTTATTTGCTTTCATTTCTTTGCTCTTTTTGAAAAAAATAACCGGCGATAAGAATCGCTAAGATTCCCATCAAGAAAAATTGCAGTGCATAACTGTAGTGCATGCCATATTTTGGGGCATAGAGGTTCTGAAAATAACGGATGTTGGGATATTGACTAGATGTAATAAAATATTTGTCAGCCTTAACATTGAACGAAGATACGAGCGCGTTGATAGAGGAGAACTGTGATGAGAATATAACATAGTTGTTTATAAGTGAGATCGGTAGTGCATTGCCTTCTAGGTGTGTAGCTTGAGGTATATCTGACGTAGGAGACTGATCCCAATCGTACATTACGACTAGATCGCCAAATTGTTTGGTCCGGAAAACAGCCATGTGTGCATAGCCAGAAATAGCGGGGGGTTTGTTCTGTCGGATGGAAAAATTACTATTGGGGAGGAAATTCCCTTTAGTTTGGATATATGAAAAATTGTCAATTGTTGTATCGGGTTTTCTAAGATAGGTCAGTTTATGATGGTTGGCTCGTTCCTGGTCGATGCGATCGAGTTGCCAAAAACCTAGCTTCATTGCGCCTGCCGCAAGGAGAAGCATAAACATTAAATAGATAACCGTAAAAACTGGCCGTACAAAGTGCGTTGTTCTCATAGCCAGATCGTATGAATATTTCAACAATTTGTCAATCTATATTGTTAGAAAAACAAACAATTGATAGATTTTGCCTTCGCTTAATATCATGGTAAGATAAGCCAGTACTAATGAGCATTTCATGTGATTAAATTAGCGCTAATTATTATCATTTTGACAATCCTGGTTTGTCTGTTTCTGGCTGCCAAATCCATGATTACCCATGATGATAATGATCAGGCTAAAATGGTCAAACAATTGTCTTGGAGAATAGGGCTATCAATTTTATGCATCATTATAATTATTGCTGCGCATGCGGCGGGTTATCTTAAGCCAAGTGCGAGCCTGAAGTATCTAAATTTAGATACCCGTCACAGTGTTAGTGATACAAACGTTTATTAAGGGGAGAAAATGGGAATTAGTGGAATAAGTATGGGTTCATTAGTATTGATATTTCTTATTGCGGTCATGCTGTTTGGGACTGAAAAACTAAAAGACCTAGGTGCAGATTTAGGTGAAGCGATAAAGAGTTTTAAAAAAGCCATTGATGATAACGATAAATGAGATACCTTGAGGAGCTGAGACTCTGTTTGCTCCGAACGGCAGGCATATTTATTGTTTGTACGATTTTTGCGGTTTTTTACAGTCAAACTATTTTAGATATTGTGCTCAGTCCTATCTCCAGCGAGATTAATGGGTTGGTATTCACAAATTTAATGGCTCCTATTATATTACAAGTCAAGCTCTCTTTCTTGCTAAGTCTCCTTATAATATTTCCTTATCTGCTGATCGAAGTTTGGTGGTATGTGAAAACTGCTCTTTATCATAATGAGCGCAAAGCAATCGTTCCAATATTGGTAATGGGCGCGCTATTGTTTTACTTAGGTGTCCTTGCTGGGTGGAAACTTTTGCTTCCTCAAATGGTGATGATTAGTAAGAATTGGATGCCGGCACGTATCGGCGTTATGATCGATGTATCCGGAGCAATTGATTTGGTTTTAGTTGTCAGCTTGGTCTCCGGTTTAAGTTTTCAGGTGCCTTTAATAATGCTGTTATTGGGACGATTAGGTGTGTTAAAAGTTGCGCATGTCAAGGGTCGTCGTCGAGAAGTACTTGTGCTGTCTCTTATTTTAGGAATGTGCCTTACGCCGCCAGATGTATTTGCGCAGATTATCGTCGCGATTCCATTATACGGACTTTTTGAGCTTGGTATTCTGATGATGCGATCATTGGAGTGTGCTCAAATTCAAGAGAAGAAATCTCAAGCACAGTTAGATGATCATCGCCCAGATGAACTTCAATTCTTTGAGGGATCTTATGACCGCCCACATGATGAAAATCGCTCACAATGACTTTTGTATGGTCGTTATAATAAATGGTTTTATGCTTTAAATGGCGCATTTTTAAATATTTGCTTTTTCCGCCGCAAAGAATTTGGAAAAAATCCTCTATTGGGTATGGCCCGCCCATTATATTCTTTAGTATGCGAGAGCTTGGCGTCTGCTTTTCAGTGAAAAATGTGCTCCAGATTGATTGCTGGAGGTTCCCACTTACTTGGGCGTAGGTAATGTCAAGCGGGCCAATTACCCTTGCATAATACCAGTTATGATTTCTCTCCCATTCAAAATCCATTTCTCCTGTTTCGCCGATATCATTATAGCTCTTTGCTGTTCCGGACATATTCCATACAGCGGGACACGCTGAGGCAATTGGTGTCAAAATTACTGAAATAAGGGCAATATTTATGCAATGTAAGATGAATTCTGCTCTAAATTTTGATAAAATCTCACACATGAGTAACCTAGTACATACTAAAAAGCAGATATTTTTGATTGGATTAAGCATTTATCAGTCATCTATTGATGTGCGGGAGAAAATTCAAAACCTATTTTGCAGATTGCCAAACAAAAAACAATTTTGCAAGCAATACGAGATATATGCTGTTGTTCCAATTTTTACCTGTCACCGTGTGGAGTGGTTTATTATGAGCTCATCAATAGAGCCATTTAAGCATTGGTTATTTGATCAGATTCAAGATGAAAAGCAGGTGTATACTCATGAAGGGAAAGATGCCATTAGGCATATATTACAAGTTGCTTGCGGTCTTGACTCTATCGTTGTTGGGGAGTCTCCAGTGCTGGGTCAGATAAGAGAGGCACTCAAAGAGGCCAAAGATAATGATTGGCCCATAAAAGGCATAGATTCATTGATGCAGAATATTTTATCCAAGGCTAAATATATTAGGGCAAATTCTGGGCTTAACGAAAAAAGTTATTCACTTTTTAAGGCAGTTTTGTTTGCTGTGTCGCAAGTTTTCACAGATCTCTCTCGTAAAAAAATTCTTGTCGTTGGGGCAGGAAATATAGGGCAGATGTGTGTTAGCCGCATGGTAGACAAAGGCGCAGAGGCTATCACTGTTTTAAACCGTAACCCAGAGTCGCTAGAAGTTTTTAAGCATCAAGAAAATGTTAGAACCGATCTATTAGAGAACCTTGGCAAGTGGGTTGGTTGGGCAGATTTAGTTATACTCGCAACGTCTGCGCCAGAGCTGGTTTTAAAACAAGAGCAAGTGCCTTCCAAAGATGGCGATGGAAAACTGCGCGTTTTTATTGATTTAGCAGTGCCGAGAAATATCGATTTAAAAATCCGAGACATCCCCGACACTTTTTTATTTGATATGGATGATATAAGCCATATTTACCAGCGACTGCAGCTAGATCGATCTAAAGTGATTCAAAGAGCCAATGATTTGTTAATACCGATGCTTGATGAAATTTACTCACAGAACTTAGTAAAAATGAATGCAGATACAATCACTCATTTTAGGCAACAAATGCAGCTACTAAAGGAATCGTCGATTCAAGAGGTGACTCAAGCAGTTGAAAAGGGTGAGGATCTTGAGCAGGTTCTCGAAAATGTTTTTACAAAATTGATTAAACAGGCAATGCATAAGCCAACAAGAATACTTAGACAGGCAGCAAAAGAGCAAAATAAAGAACTGGTTGATGGGATTAAGTCCATCGTAATGGAGGAAGAGCAGTGAAAGCGTCAATTAGAGGGAAGTTAGAGCAAATTGTCGATAAGTATAACACGTTAAATGATGATTTGAGCGGTATTGATATGTCCAGTGAATCCGGACTTGCGCGTTACCAGGAGATCACTAAAGAGCTGAAAGACTTATCGATGTTAGTGGATTGTTATAGCGATTATAAAAACTTCGAATCTGAAATGGATGAAAATCAGCTGCTTTTACAAGATAGTGATTCAGACATACGTGAAATGGCAGAAATGGAAAAACAAGAGATTGCAGAAAAAATGAAATCGACGGAAGAGCATTTGATGATGCTATTGCTTCCCAAAGATCCTGATGATGATAAGAATGTATATCTTGAAATACGAGCAGGTGCCGGTGGGCAAGAGGCGGCACTTTTTGTTCTCGATCTTCTTAGAATGTATCAATTTTTTGCACAGGGAAATAAATGGTCAGTTGTGATTGTTTCGCAGCAGGAGGCGGAACAAGGTGGTGCCAGAGAAGTGATTTGTCATATAAAGGGCAAAGAGGTATTTGCTCGGCTTAAGTATGAGTCAGGAACGCACAGAGTTCAGCGTGTCCCGCTAACAGAATCCCAAGGAAGAATTCACACATCGACATGCACGGTAGCAATATTGCCCGAGTCAGATGAGGTTAAGGCAATTGATATCAATCCCTCTGACTTGAGGGTAGATACTTATCGCTCGTCTGGTGCGGGTGGGCAGCATGTTAATACAACAGACTCGGCCGTTAGGTTGACTCACCTGCCCACTGGAATAGTGGTTGAGTGTCAAGACGAGAGGTCTCAGCACAAGAACAAGGCCAAGGCAATGAAGTTGATGGGCGCTAGAATTTTAGACGTAAAAAGACAAGAGGCAAAGGATGAACGCTCTGAAGCACGGCGTCTTCAGGTCGGCTCAGGGGATCGCTCAGAGCGCATAAGGACTTATAATTTCCCGCAGTCAAGAGTAACAGATCATCGTATTAACTTGACTTTATACCAACTGGATGAAATTCTCTCAGGCCGGCTTGACCAGCTTCTTGAGCCACTGGCCCAAGAAGATATGGCAGAGCGGATGGGTCAGCTTAATCAAGATGGATAATTTTCAGCTTAAACTATTGCTGATTCGTGAGCTGAAAAAATTAGATAAACCCAGCGAGTGGGCAGCATTAATCCTTGAGAGCGTAGAGGGGAAAGCTCAGTCCAATGGGCTCGCTTTTGATATGCTAGATAAGATTAGAGCGGGTCAGCATATTGCTAGGATTATTGGTTATACATATTTTGATGGGAGGCGATTTGATCTCTATCCAGATGTTTTAATCCCTCGGCCAGATACAGAAATTTTAGTTCATAGTGTTAAAAAGCTACCAAAAGACGCGATTGTTGTTGATTGGTGCGCTGGTTCTGGATGTGTTGGGTTGTCACTTGCTCTTGATCACCCTGAGGCTAAATATTTGTTGTTTGATTATTCCGCTGCTGCCTGTCACAACGTTAGGGCAAATATAAACCGCTATCATCTGGGTGGTAAAGCAACGATAATCCAGGCCAATTTAATGGATCATTGGCCGTTTGGGCAGGTTGATGTCATTGTATCAAACCCTCCTTATATTCCCTCGCGGCACCCAGTGATGAAGGATTTAAGAGATGACCCTGTGATGGCGCTTGACGGCGGGGTGGATGGCCTTATATTCATCAAGCGCATAATTGAGGTTGCCCTACTGCATTTAAATCCTGGCGGAAGTGTCTACATTGAGATCGGATATGATCAGGCTGAAAAGGTTTGCTTGCTTGCTAAGGCAAATCAATGGCAATATAAGATTCATAATGACTTAGCTGATCGCGCAAGAGTCGTTGAATTGTGGAGGTGAATATGTGGGTTATGATTATGTTAACAAGTTTTCTTTTAACAACTTGTGGTCACTCAGGGGTGCTTAGCTGGCCCGTAAACTCTGTGGCAATCACTCATTGTTTTTAAATCAAAATTGAGTTATCCTTACTCTTGAGGATATGGAGGATATATAGTGGCGCCTTACAAGGATCGAAAAAGCCTGTTACCTTATGCGTTAACTACTGCTTTATTACTTTCTGGTTGTCAAGATGACTATACCAAGGAAGATGCTATTGCTGCTTACAAGTTAGCTCACCCGATCAAAGTGATGAATACCTACAACAAAACACTTATTGTGGTGGATTCTGTGGCACTATTTGCACCTGGTAGCTCGCAGCTCAAAGCAGATTCTGTTGACGTTCTTCAAGATGCGGTGCATACCATTAAAGGGATGCCAAGTAATTACGTTGTAAATATTGCTGCCTACAGCTCGAGTGTAGGATCTGAAGACTACAATAAGCAGTTGACTGATGCACAAGCTAATTCTGTAGCCTCTTACTTATGGTCACAGGGTGTATCTTATGATCAAATCATTCTAACTGCAGGAGCAAAAACGAACCGAGTTGGTGCCAGCTCAAGCCCCAGAACCGACATGATGAATTATCGTGTTGAGATATCTTTAATGCCAAGGAAATGAGATGTTAAGATTATCTATTAGTATTATTAGTGCCCTATTTATCCAAACTGCTATGGCTATACCGGTTAATGTAGAGGGTGTGCGAGAAATTATCGTTCAAAATAACGTATCAGTTACCTTGTCAAAAGGTAGTAAGAATGCCAGACAGGTAATTCCTGCAAACGTTTCTGTTGAGCGAACTGGTTCAAAGTTAATTATCACTTCTGATCTTGATAAATCCGAGCCTGTTAAATTATTTGCAAAGGATAATTTCAAGACACTTCATAAGTTGAGAATTCAGGATGACGCTTCTTTAACAGCCAATGAGATCCAGTCATACGATCTTAAGGTTAAGTCAGAGAGCTCGGGGCATTTGCTCCTTAACCAGGTCAAGGATGTGACTCAGATTACCAACCATGGTACTGGAAAAGTAGAAGTATACTGGATTAACGTGCCAAAGGTATCCATTATTTCAAGTCAGGGAAACACAATTCTTGGTGGTGATGTTAATAACATCTTGTTGAAAAGTTATGGTTCAGCTAAGGTGAACGCCAGTGGTCTAATTAGCAAATATGCATGGCTTAACACATCTGACGATGCTTTTGTGAAGGTTAGGGTTTCTAAGTACATCAGTCTTATAGGTTCTGATCGTTCATTGGTGGAGAGTTACCGTAATGTTGACCATGTGAATGAACTGACTACTGATGAGTCAGCACTGATTCATATCCGCACAACCTAGAATTTTGTTATTTGATCAAGTGATTCATCACTTCTTAGCGTAAGTACTTCGTAACCTGATTCTGTGACCAGCAATGTATGTTCGTATTGCGCTGAATACGATCGATCCTTTGTCACTGCTGTCCATCCATCGGCGAGCAGTCGCGTCTGATGCCCTCCCAGATTAATCATTGGTTCGATTGTAAAAGTCATGCCTGGTTGCAAAATATCATTCTCTGCTGATGGATCATCATAATGAAGTACCTGGAATCCACTTTCGTGAAAGTCTTTACCAATACCGTGGCCGCAGAAGTCACGAACACTGCTCATATGGTTTGCTTTTGCTATTTGTTCAATCTTTCTTCCAATCGACCTTAAGCTCACATTTGGCTTCACCATTGATATGCCGGCATACAAAGATTGCTGGGCGATCTCACATAATTTTTGGTGAATAGGTTTTACCTTGCCAATTAAAAACATGCGGCTGGTGTCACCATGATAACCATCTTTAATGACAGTTATATCGATATTTAAGATGTCACCATCTTTTAATTTTTTATCTTTGGGAATGCCGTGACAAATCACATGATTGATCGATGTGCAAATGGTCTTAGGATACCCTCTGTAGCCAAGACATGCGGGTATCGCGTTCTGAGTGTTAATAATATAATCATGACAGAGTTGATCTAGATATTCAGTTGTAACCCCTTTTTTAACATAAGGTGTAATCATCTCCAGCACCTGGGCGGCGAGCTGTCCTGCTGTTCGCATTTTCTCAATTTCTGATGGTGATTTTATGTACTTTAGCAGTTGATTCATATGTCAATACTAGCATAGAATACATCATTGTCTAGTCAATAGGAGCTGATGTTGTGCCGGCTGGTTTCTTACAACGTTGTTATGCAATATTAATCGATTTAATCATATTTGGAATGATTATAAGTTCTTTTTCACTCTATTTTCCATTGATTCAATATATGGGGGATAAAGTCCAATTGGCTTCAAATATATCTGCTATTTATCTCTATTTTATATTACCGATCCAGCTTGTTAATCAAACAGCGGGAATGTTTATATTAAAACTTAAAGTGCTCAATCATAGTAATCTGCCCAATTGGTATTTTGGCATTAGATTTAATGTGTACTGGATTCTGTTTGCCGTATTATTTCCATTGATGATATTTTCGAAAAACAGACAAAGCTTATTCGATAAATTTTCTTGCGCTACAGTTATTAGGCAGGAACAAAAGTAGATGTCTTTTGATAATGCTTAAATAAAGCAATACATTGATTTAAACCCAACGCCTGTTTTGCATCACTCACCGAGTGCTCGGGATCGGGATGAGCTTCGACCAACAACCCGTCAGCCCCAGCAACTTTTGATGCCATTGCAAGGGATGGAACCAAGTGACTGTCTCCGCATGCATGTGATGGATCGCAGATCACAGGCAGATTTGTAATCCGTTTTAAATAACCAAATGCCGTGATGTCCAGGGTGTTTCTCATAGAGGTTTCAAAGGTCCTGATCCCCCTTTCACAAAGAATTACCCGCGGGTTACCCTCGCGGATTATATATTCAGCTGAATTTAGCCAATCTTGGTATGTGGCACAGCGTCCGCGCTTTAAAATGACGGGTTTATCTTGTTTTCCAAGCACTTTAAGTAACTCGGTATTCTCCATGTTTCGTGTTCCTACTTGAAAAACATCAACAACATCAGATAGCTGTTTCACCTGAGTCGGGCATGTGATTTCTGAGACAAATTCAAAGGGGGTCTTGGCTTTAACTTTTTGTATTAGCTCAATACCTTTAAAACCAAGGCCTTGAAATGAATGAGCACTTGATCGGGGCTTGAATAACCCACCTCTAATCATAGGGAATCCATGCTTATGAAATTCAGAGACTGTTTTATGCATTTGCTCTTCTGTTTCAACGCAGCAAGGGCCACCGATAAGAAGCTCTTTCCCTACTATTGGAGATAACTGGATAAAATCAGTATCAGTGAGAGATGGCCAATCATCTTTTTTGACGTTTGAAACGACACATCCAGATTGCTCAAGCTCCTTGGGAATATCGGTGGGAATAATTAACATGCTTGGGGCTGGGTGGTTGATAATAGGACGGCACAACTTACGGATGTCTGAAAGCCAGGATGAATAATGAGGGTGATTGGTGGATAGTGTTATTTGTTTAATCATACATGTCTCACTCATGATTCTATATATTACATTTAGGTCCTCTTAAAAACAAACTCTCATTTTTATTGTTGGAAAATGAATACCAGAAATAGTTAACTCAGATAGTGTTCTTTTTGACAAGAATTACTTTTCAGGGATTTTGAGTATATCAGATACGCTTACTGTGCTATAATTTCGATAAGAAAAAAATTTAGTAGAGGTACTTATGGGCGACTTTTTTGGAATAGGGAACATCTTAATGATTGTGCTGGTACTGGCCGTCATCTATATAATTTCAGTTTACAATACATTAGTGGCAATGCGTGAAGCAGTGAGAAATGATGCAAAGCAAATTGATGTACAGCTTGATCGGCGTTATAAAATATTTGAATCGCTAATTAGCGCCGTAAAGAAAGTGATGGACTACGAGCAAACAACGCTGAAAGATGTTGTTGCTCTGCGTGGGCAGGCTCAAAAAGCACGTGAATCTGGGGATACAAAGTCTAGAATTGACGCGGAGAATAAGTTATCCGGGATTGCCTCAAACTTTAACCTGGTCGTAGAACAGTATCCAACACTAAAAGCAAGCGAGAATGTATTACAGCTTCAAGAGGAAATTTCCAATACTGAGAATAAGTTGGCATTTGCCAAACAAGCATATAATGACGGCATTGAGCGTTTTAATACTTATAGAATTAGCTTTCCAACTAATATTGTTGCCTCCATTTTTGCTAGTTCTTTCCCAACTTTCGTCTACTGGCAATTAAGTGAAGACGATGCAAAGTCAAAAGATGAATACACAGTGAAATTCTAATGAAAGTAGAGGGTAGCGCTGACTGGCGACGCCAGGTTAAGCTGAACAAACAGCGTTCTCTCATGGTTATTTTTGCTTTTTTTCTCCTTTATATATTTGTAGGTCTTGTTATTGAGTGGATATTTCTGCGCCCGCCTGGGATGTCCACTTATGATTTTGTTTTTCAGGTCTTATATTCCCCTAGAGAGACTCTTTTTATCATGCCGATGATATTTCTTGCTTTTGCATCATATATTAGTGGTCGATTCTTTTCTAAAGCAATGATGTTAAATGGGATGAATTATTCCTTGGTTGGTCCTGATGCTAGCGATCATGCACATAAGCAGCTTTATAATATTGTTGAGGAAATGAAAATTGCTGCCAGCCTCAATTATATGCCAAAGGTATATATTGCGAATGTTCCCATTCTTAATGCATTTGCAACAGGATGGAACGAAAAAAATGCAGCCATAGTGGTTACCCAGCCATTAATTGATATTTTAACCAGAGAAGAATTACAGGCCGTTGTGGCGCATGAGCTGATTCATATTCGCAATCACGATATTCGTTTGATTTCCAGTGTATTTGTGATGTCTAGTTTGATTTTATTTATTATTGACGTTTTATTTCGCTCGATGATTTATAGTAGCCCAAATTCCCGGCGTGAGAAAAATGCCCCTCTGATGATTCTGGCTGTATTGTTTATTCTTAGATTAGTATTACCGATCATTACAATGGCATTGTGCATGTTTCTCAGTCGTTCAAGAGAGCTAATGGCAGATGCTGGCGCGGTTCAAATTACTCGGCAAAATGAGCCACTGGCGAACGCACTATTAAAGATACATCAGCAGCATAAAAGCCATCCAGAGCTTCAAGAAACATACTCACAAACACCTAATGAAACGCTAAGGCGTTCATCATATTTATATGATCAGAGAGCGGCAGGGTTTAAGAATTATCTAGATCTTAGTCAATGGTTTTCATCTCACCCACCTATGAAGGATAGGTTGGCTGCAATGGGTGTGACTTATACTGAGAAGAGTTAAGGCGCTAACAGTCGATTAATTACTTCAAATAGATCGCCACAATAACCGATGTCAGCATATTCAAATATAGGGGCATCTGGGTCGGTATTAACAGCGATGATCGTTCCAGAGTCTTTCATGCCAGCAAGGTGCTGAACGGCTCCTGAAATTCCAAAAGCAATATAAACGTTTGGGGCTATAATTTTTCCTGTTTGGCCAACCTGGTGGTCATTGGCTATATAACCTTGGTCAACTGCCGCTCGAGATGCACCCAGTCCCGCGCCATAGTGCTTGGCGAGCTGGTGAAGTAGTTTGAAATTCTCCTCAGATGCAAAGCCTCTCCCGCCGGATACTACAACGTTTGCTGACAGTAGATCAGGCAGATCTGAGTTCTCCTTGCTGAGTGACTGGTCAGATGACACGATATCAAGCGGGTCAAGGATATGAGCATTTAAAGGTGATAGTTCATACTCTTGTTTGAAACAGCTTGGCCTTACGCTGAGCACATAGCGTTCTTGGGATGAGGTAATTGATTCAATAATATTGCCGGCAAAAATAGCTCGTTTAAAATGGGGCGTATTTATTGCAATGACATCAGTCATTGGCATGATGTTAAGTTTCGCTGCTAAGAAAGGCATTAGCTCTTTACTAAATGTCCCGCTGAGGGTAATGAGATGGCCTTGCTCAAAATATGTATTGATTATTTGGTAGCATTGCTCCGTGCTTAGTTCTGATTTTTGGTCAATTGGGTAGTGCCACAGTTTGTCAATTACTTTTGGCAAGGATGAGGGCGCCTTGGGACCGATTGCGACTGCCTCTATGTGATCTGAGATCTTTTGGGCGGCACGTGTCAGATATTGTATGTTTAGAGAATCTGCGTGGGGCGGGATGATCATAATGGCTTTTGTCATTTTAGTACCCCTTTTAAGATTTCAATCAGTTGATCTAAATCCTCGACCATTTCTCCTTTTTGTCTTTTTTCTGGCAGTGAAAGGGCAGTTCTTTCAATTTCAGGGGTGTAATCAACTTCTAAAGAATTCAGAGATATTTTTTCTATGGGTTTTGTTTTTGCCTGAATGATTTTTGGTAGCGGAATAAATCGTGGGGTATTTAACCTCAAATCAGAAGATAATATGCAGGGAAGATTGATTGTTTGACTAATGATCCCTTCGTCAACTTCTCGTTTGATAAATATTGATTTATCTTTTATCTCAATTTCAGAGCAAAATAATCCCATATCCCAGCTCAGAAGTGCACTGAGCATTTGTGGGATATGATTGTGATCACCATCAATAGATTGTTTCCCCATCAGAATAATATCGTAGTGCTCTTTTGCAATGTAGGCGCTGAGTATTTTTGCCTTGTGCAGTGTATCAAGAGTGTTATCTGCTTCAATCAATACAGATCGGTGAGCACCCATTGCCATCGATTTTCTTAGGATATCGTGCTCGGTATCGCCTCCGATCGTTAATGCAGTTATCTCTACATCTGGATGTTTTTCAGCTATTCGAATGGCCTCTTCAAGTGCGATCTCACAAAACGGGTTGAAGCCCATTTTTACGCCATCCTCGACAACTGATTTACCGTCTGACGCAATTTGTGCTTGCACGTTATAGTCGATGGTTTTTTTTACTGTAACAAGAATTTTCATGATATCCCTCTTTAATATTATAGCAAAAATAGCCAGAAATTAGCTATATTATAAAGAGGGGAACAGGAATTATAATGTCAGAAAAACAATCGATTAATGTAGATGTTCTTATTGTTGGTGGAGGGCCTGCTGGTCTTGCCTGTGCTATCTCTCTTCAGCAAATCGCACAGAAGGAAAATAGAGCCCTGCAAGTCGCTGTACTTGAAAAGGCGGCATCATGCGGTGATCATATTGTATCCGGTGCGGTATTAAAGACCGATGCGCTGGATGAGCTCTTACCTGGTTGGCAACAGGATCTTGGGAATATTGTAACGCCCGTTGAGAAGGATCGTCTTTATTGGCTGACAAAAAAAAATGCATGGCCTTTGCCAGTGCCGCCGGGGCTGAATAACCAGGGCTGTGTTGTGACCAGTTTATCTAGAGTATGTCGTTGGCTCTCTCAGAAGGCAGAAGATCTGGGCGTCATGGTCCTTTCAGGATATGCTGGACAATCATTATTAATGGAAAATGACAAAGTAGTTGGTGTTAAAACAGGAGATATGGGCCTTGATAAAGATGGGCACAAAAAGCCAAACTATCAGGAGGGGACCGAAATCTATGCCCCTGTAACTGTGATGGCGGAGGGATGTCGTGGGAGTTTGTCAGAGCAGATTATAAAAAAATACCAGCTAAGACAGATGCCACAAAATTATGGGATGGGATTGAAAGAGGTGTGGCGTATAGATCCGAAGAAACATGACAAGGGGCTAGTAATTCACACATTGGGGTGGCCGCTTGATAGTAAAACTTACGGTGGTGTATTTTGCTACCATTGGTCTGAGGATTTATTTACATTTGGTCTTGTGGTAGGCCTTGATTATCAAAACCCATATCTTAACCCATACCAGGAGCTCCAGCGATTAAAACACCACCCTCTTTTTAAAGATACTCTAGAAGGGGCCACTCCTATAGCATATGCGGCCCGCGCATTAAATGAAGGTGGCTACCAGGCTTTGCCGAACTTGAATTTCCCAGGTGGGATATTTATCGGATGCAGTGCAGGCTTCTTGAATGTAGCACAGCTAAAGGGCACTCATTATGCAATGCGATCGGGGATGATAGCGGCTAGGCATATCATGGATGGTAATGTTGAACAATTTAATGAGAGCATTCGCAATGATGAGCGCGTCGGTAGGTCGCTTTATAGGGTGAGAAACCTTAGGCCTGCTTTTTATTATGGGCGTGTATTCGGTGTTATTTACTCAGGGATATCTGAGTACTTAATTGGCGGTCGTGAGCCTTGGACTTTTAAATTAAGAGAAGACCATAAACAATTACGGCCCGCGAAATACTACCAAGATATTGACTATCCCAAGCCGGATAATAAGATCAGCTACCCCCTACTAGCAATGCTGCAAAAAACAGGGACAAACCATGAAGAGGATCAGCCATGTCATCTGGTATTGAAGGATAAGACGATTTCTGAGCAGTTCAACCGACTTACTTATGCGTTTCCCGAGGGGCGATATTGTCCGGCTAATGTGTATGAGCTTGTCCAAGATGGAGATGAGTTCAAGTTACAGATTAACGCCGCTAATTGTATTCACTGTAAAACATGCGATATCAAAGACTTCTCACAAAATATATCATGGCAGCCACCTCAAGGTGGGGAAGGACCTGGGTATCAAATTACATAAGATCAAAAACCTGATTTTGTGCCAATGCATGATAAAGAATAATTGCCGCACTGTTGGATAAATTAAGTGAGCGCTAATTATTTGCAATTGGTATTCTAATACAATTTGATGGGTCTTTGCCTAAGATGTCATCAGGGATCCCTCTTGTTTCTGGGCCAAATACAACGTGCTTTTGCCAAGACATTTGAGGGTAATGGTGCTTCAAGTATTGTAATTGTGACCAGAAAATAGTAAAAATATCCCATTGCTATTGAGAGAGCCATTTATGCGAAGAGGAGATTTGGAGAGTGATCAACTTCCCTCTAAGAAAACTTCCAGTGGAAGTAAAATTAAAAACAGCGGGCGGCACCTCATCTTCCGTAAAATTTTTTCTTCTGCGGCAGTTTCTTATGGATATGAAACTAGTCATGATAGGCGGAAGGCGATATTTCGCTACCTTTTATGTATGGGTAAAAGAAATGCGAACTTAACTTATAACGAGCGTGATGCATTGCATCATCCGGAGCCTTTTGTCCGTGAGTTTGAACAACATCGTTACTGGCGATTTGCTGTTGAAAATTCAGAGTTATACTACTCATTAAGAAAAAAAATCATAAATTATTTAATGAATTACGGCATTATTGACAGGTCAATAGACTTCAACCAAGCGCTTTGGTCAGTCAAGGTTTTGGTGAAAGGTGGTGCAGATTACATCGCTGATGATCACTTTCCTGGAGCTAGGCAAATTAGGCTGAAGTGGTCTGAATTTGGAACAAATAGTGGTGATTTCAGGCAAGGCGAAAGGCTACTATATTGTCTTGAAGATGAAGGATCTAATACAGAAATCATCATCGCCGGGAGGTGGTCTTACGGGAAGTTTGATTTAGATTCAAAGACTTCTGAATTTGAAAGTGAGGGTAGTCGCCTACAAGTCTATTTATCTGACCGAGGATTATTGCCGGATTATATGAGATTAGTTGACCTTACCATTAATCTCTCATACAGGAAATTTTCTGTATCTAGACCCTTCAAGGACTGGCAGTTCTTGGACCGTTTTTTTAAAGATCTTAGTTCAGGCCAGGAGCACTTTCTTTGGAAGGATGATGACAAGTGCTGGGAGAATTTTGAGAGAAAAATGGAGAAGTCAGATCAAGCCTGGTTAAAACTTGATGATATTTTACAGAAGATAAAGCCAGAGCAGATTGGGGATTCAGCTGATTTATACCGGCAGTTGATTCTTCTAATGACTAATAAGTTTAAAATAAATGGCAAAAGAGATACTGTGATCTGGCATTTGATGGAAGTGGCAGTTAGGCCTTATATTCAGCTGGAGCTGCTCGATAAGCAGGACATGCGTGATATCTATGTTTCACTTGATTCATTAAAGGAACTGCTCAAGCAGCAGCAACCGCAGACAAGTGCAGGGCAGGATTTATTGATTAGTCTTAACCAAAGATCTGATGATCCAAAATACCCATGGTTGCTGATTGAAAATTTTCTTTTAAATAGGCTAAATGCCAAGGACTTACTTCCAGACGAAGATGAATCTTTAGCGCAAGCGCTTCTTAAGTGTTTGCGTCAGATCAGAGAGCTTCTGCAAGAGCAGGTGTTCAGGCAATGGGTGGTGGCATATGAGCGCACCGCTGAGATCATGTTATTATACCTTGATTTGTATTCGAGTACTTATGAAGTAGAGTCTTGTTTGGGACGCATGAAAAAAGCAATGGCTCCTGCAGAACTTAAGGTTGATACTTATTCATTTCCTTATGCGATGAATGCAATTTTCCACGTGGTGTCTCAAGTGGTGTCTGTTGTCCTAGAAGAGCAGTCGCGGCATAAACGTTTATATTGTCTGAGATCGGTTTATTTTGAGATGATCAACCAGATCAGAGCTGATCGAGTTAGGTTTAAAGAGGCCGATCGATTGCAGGATATTAAACAGATCCCTGATATATTAATTGCAGACATGCATACGAATAACGCTCGGAGCGATTTTTTGCGCCCCAATGATGTGTGTACATGGCTATTAGAAAAGCTGGAAGCAGAAGATAGCGATCAGCCGGTGCACTTGATTTTAGATTTAACCTTGAATAACCCAAGTGAAAAACTGGTTCAGGAGTGGGTGAGGAGATTGTCTGCAAACCCCAGGGTGAATGTATATATTGTGATGAGCCTGACAAAGCTGATGCAGATGGGTGTTGACATCCTGTCGATGGGGGTATGTTTTGCCTTTGGGAAAGATGTGGTTTCATTAGAGACACGGCATTTGCCAAAGGAGCCACTGCGTAAGCAATTAATGTTTGATTTTCTTGCTACGCCAGCATGTGAAAGATTGCGCGAGCGCTTTTTCTCGAAAATTCATGAGAACGTCAATCATATGTACCGCAGCTTAAATGCGCGGTTACTGCCAAAGGAGAAAGGGGGGTTGGTTTCGGTTGGTTTTAGCCAAGATGATCGCTCTGTATATATATCATTGAAATTTGAAAAATTGAGCATGCTAGGTCGTTTGGGAACGAATGCCGAGAAAGTGGCGGAAGAGATTCTTAAGCAGCTTCAGGTATCCAGCCAAAAGCTAAAAATTTCACTGTCTGGGCGCAATAGTTTTGGTTTTTCATTTCCTGCAATTAATCAGGCAGTCGAGGCCTTGCGCGTCACAGGGGGCGTTGAGCCGAAGAAAGCTGTTGATCGGCTGGTAGAGTTTCTGGCAACATTCGCTAATTTGCTCTCAGTTGAGATGAATCGAGAGGATTTAAATCCACATGTTTTTTTCACGAATTTTAACCATGCGGTTTCCGCTTTATCATATGACTGGCCCTTGGAATTATTTCGTCGAAAAGAAATAGAAGTGCATGATGAACTAACAGGGGAGCTAAAGAAAATCAATTCACAAGTTTCACTGACCGCGCAAGGAGTCAAGCTTAATGACAGGCGAGAGGTGTCATTGCAATCACAAGCATTGTTATACTGTGTTTATCAGGTATATGCTAGCCGCGTGCTACCGCTGGTAAATGATTGTGGTAGACTTATGTTTGCAGATTATAGCCAGAATGACGTAGAGTTCTTATTTCATAGTTCTCGGAGTAAATATGTACAAACCCAGGGGCAACTGATTACCATAAAAGCTCACCCGATAAAATCAGGTCTAATTGACTGGGAGCTTGCAGGTGCCAAGTTATCTGACGTCCAAATTTATGTTAAATTGTTGGAGCCTGGAAGTGATTTTCTGCCCATTCGTTATGATCGGTTAACGCCTAAGCAGCGATCAAGCATATTTGATAAGGTAATTAAACAAAAGATCGAACTTGAAGAAATTCCAGGGAAAAATTCATATTCTTTGGAATTTAAAGGTGCACGAGTCAGCCTAATTGAAAATCTAAATGATTGTAATAGCTATGATGAGCTCAAAATATTTCTAGAGATTGCCGGGGATGCCCCCCCAGTTACTGGCCTTGATAGTAAGGCATTGACTAAAAAGTACCAAAATCATTTGTTTGATAAGGCTTTTGGTTATCTGAATGGGTCTGAGGATGACGAGGTAAGTGCTTTGGTATCGCAGCATTACCAGCGCGTGGTATTAACCGCTCATTTGGTCTATCGTTTGCAGCATATAGGGCATCTTGCACAGCTACTGGACGAGGTGGAAAAAATGATAAGCAATGGCTGGATTGAGTGGTTAAGTCCCAATGATTCTCTCAGTAAACGGGTACAAGGGCAATTTGAGCATCAGATCTGTAAGCATGCGCCAGATTTGACATTAAGTTTGTTAGAAAGAGTGAAAGCACTTAGTTTAGACAGTTTAAATAGAATCGCCATTAGTACTTTGAATGATTTTGTTTATGAAGTTATCAGTAAAGATTATGATATTGAGCTATCAGTTGATGCGTTCAAAGCATTACCAATTCAGAGTTCTGAAATGTTAGTTCGCTCACTTGAATCAAAGAGAGTTTTAAACGAGAGGTATCATCAGCTGGTGTTATATTGGTTAAAAATCGAAGCGCCAAGCTTATTTCTTTTGCTTGATTTGAGTAATTTTGAGTATAGTTGGTTTTGGCAATTAAAATCTTTCTCAAAAAATAATCCAGGGTTGTTATCCGAATATTGGCAAACTCTCGCAGTTCAATTTGTTGGGAAAATAGCGGAAAAGCGAGAGCTTAAAGCATCGGTATTTAACCAGTGTATTTTTTGGTACTTACATATTCACGAGATTTTGCCAGAAGCAGATGCCATCGGTTTTAAGACGCAGATCTGTACAATTCTTAAGGACATGATAAGTCGGGGGAAATTTTCTGAAGAGCAAGGGAAATGGCTAGAGTACTTTTATGTATATCATGAATTTCCTTTTGAAATAGATCCGTGTTTTTTGCATTTGAATCGGGAGAGAAAACCAGATTTACGTCAGTTTTTTAAAGATAGCGGCATGAGGGATCTATTAGATTCTGGTGTGTTCCCAGAGGAGGATGTTGAGCGGATTAATGTTTATTGTGGTTTGGCCGATGAGCCGGTATATGCATCTGATTCTGATGATTCAGAAGATGAATTACTTGATGATATTGAAGTCGTGAGGCATAGGCCTTGATATATAGTCAAAATGACAATTTGGGCTGGTGAAATGGAAGTTTGTCACCCTTGAGGTGTAGATATCAGCATAGCGCTCGATTTGCCGCGCGATGTGACTTTTTTGTTGACCGGCACGCATTACCAGTCCCCAGCGTTTATTATTCAGTTCGTTGAACTTATTTTCATGACGAATCACTTGCTCATTAATTTCAGAATACAGTTGATGGAGCTTTGCTAAATCTTCATTTGATGTTTGCGCCTGGAGTAACATTTGCAGTTCAATGCGGCTAATTTCTCGGTCAATATGCTGTCTTTCTCTGCGCAATGAAACCAAACGACGTATCTGCTCTTTCTTGCTTAACAGGGTGGTGACTTCTTGTTCAATCTCACGCACAATGAGGCAGGTCCGCCACCCAAAGATTCTTTTGGATATATTAATATCTGTGTACATGTGGCCACCAACATAAATGACTTCTTCCCCTGATGCATCCAGCAGCTTTTCAACCATGCTGGCATTGGCTTTATAGTAGATATTGCCGGCTTCTAGTTTGGTGCTAACGGGCTTGAGTAAGTCGGATTTTTTGGTGACAAGGAAAGCATCTTGTTCGCTGGAAAAGAATTTCGGTTTTTGGGCATTTACAATGACCACGTCAAATAATGACTCCCAGCTTTTCCCAGATAAATAAGGATCAAATGCAAAAGACATGATTTTCTGCGTGTAATCCCAGCCTGAATTGGTGGCGAGGAAGAGTTTTTTACCGCAGGCTTTTTGCTCCTGGAGTGCCTGCACGGTCAATGGGTCAAGATCAATATACTTTTCTGGATCATGCATGATTGTTGATTTGAGTTTACTTTCAAGGTGGGTATAACGCATGGCTTCTTGGATAATCAAGAACAGTGAGTGGTAATTAAAAGAGCCGCCAAGCTCACCTGTATCATGTGCATCTACTAATTGTGAATATAGACACCCCATAGATCCTGAGAAGAGGGTATTTAAAAAGATATAGCGAGGGTTGGTGAGGTTGACTACTTCTTTGCCATAGACACTCTGTGTTTCCTTTCGTGAAAGTTTTCTTGTGCCAGGTGCAGCAAATTTCACCTGTCCGTATTGGCATACTTTTAGGATATTGCCAAGTTCAATATCAAGAATAAGACCACGAATGACCAGATAAGTGATTTTTCTGTTAGCTCAAACCCAAAGGGCTCAATTAAATGAAGGTGGGAATTGGCGTTAGCGCATAGTCTTAATATATTACCCGTGTTGGGGGGGATTTCTGGTTCATATAAAGCGATGTCAATTCGTTGGGCTGTAATATCAAATTTCCCCATTTTCCATTGCGATTTCATCAATTAAATCGAGTTGTAACGATTCATAGCTGGGACGGTTCCGGTAGCTATTAAATTGTTGGCTTGATAGGTTTCGAATCATTGCGTATGGGTCGATTGAATCTCTAGTCAGTAATGCCACATTGCCTGATGATGAGACAAAATTAACGGCATAAACTCTCTCCCATAGCTTTCTGACATCTTGAGCAGGCTTTAGAAAACTTGTTGATTGGTATGAGACAGCAATACTTAGGAATTCAGAAAAATGTGCTGCGCCTAATCCTGGTATGACAATAAACGGACCGGGGTCTGTTCCCCAGTTAGCCAAGGTTGCTGAAAAACTTTGCTTGTGTTTAGGTAAGTAAAACTGTCTAGCAACATCAAAAAATCCCATCAGGCCAATGGTGGTATTTATCCCAAACCGAGAGGCATCTGACAGTGCAAAAACCAGTTCGCCTTGAAGGATATCGTTAAACACATTTGATATCTCACTGACATTATCAGCCATATTATTCAGCCCGATTCTTAAGTCGATCGGGAGCGTGTATTGATATGCTCCATAAATAGGCAAGTAGATATCCTGTTCTACTACGCGGTGAACATCGTAAAGCGCACGGTTATATTTCTCAAAAGGGTCATTGGGGTAGTTAGACATCTGGCAGCCAGATAAACAGGCGGTCAGTAGAATTAAGATCAGTTTACTTGGATTTATCACGGGGGTTTACAAGCTGTATTTTCCAGGGTCCTTCGAGTATAACAGATTGTGTTTCAAGATGCATATCGGCAACAGGAGAAATAATTAACCAGTCTCCTCTCAGGAACTTAGGGTGAATTAGTTTAAACATTTTTGTTTTTTCAGTAAATATCAACTTATTTGCTTTGGCTGTCCAGTCACTTGGGGGGATCAGTGTAATTTGTTCAAATGTCATAAAAGATGCATGCTCATTTATCGCGCCATCAATCGCATCGATTTGATATGTCTTTTTATCGTGGGTGAAAATTATGGATGGTTTGGTAAGACAAAAGCCATTTTGACATGAATATGCAGCTTCGCTGTTTATCGTGGTTTGGCCCCCGTCACGCATTAAAATATTCCAGTTCATATTGGCGAATGTGAGTTCTTGACAGAGGATGTTTCCTGACAGCAAGAGGAGTGCCAAATATCGTTTCATGGCGCGAGGATCCAGTCACTGACTTCTCTGAATGCACCATCACCACCAGAACGATTTGTTGTAAATGCCGCTGTATTTTTTGCGCTGTGATGGGCATTTGGTACTGTAAATGAGAAATCCACATGGCGCATACACTGTATATCGTTCACATCATCACCAACCATGGCCCAATGTTCAAGTGGTATGTTATATTTCTCGCTCAGACTTTGAAGCACTGGAAATTTATCATTGATAGCTAGAAAAATTTCTTTCACTCCGAGTTCTTCGGCGCGATATTTAGCTGATAGATTTTTTCTTCCTGAGATCACTGCAATTACAAATCCGGCATCAATTAGATTAAAAAAACCAAAACCGTCAAGGGCGCTGAAAAAATGGGTTTGAAGGCCATCTTCGCGATAAGCAATCTGTCCATTTGTTAGTATGCCATCAACGTCAGTAACGATCCCTCTTAATTGTTTTCGCTTTTTTTCCATGTTGTCAATGGGGGTATTTTGTATCATGGTTACTCTCACCTTAAAAAAATTGTGCAAAACTTGAGTAAATTAAATATAATATAAATTAAAGGACTTTACCAAGGGCTTAGGATGAATCTTGTCGACTTTAACGTTAGCAGCATATCACAAGGGGGAAATGAAATTCTCAGTGATGTTCAATTTAGCTTGCCTCCAGGCAAATCAATTGGCGTAATTGGCCCTAGTGGTGTTGGTAAAAGTACGATTTTAAGAGTAATTGCAGGTTTTCATAATGAGTATCAAGGTGAGTGTAAGGTTGAGGGAATTCATGTTTCTCCTGAGAATGAGAAGAAAGTAAGAGGTAAGTTATCTTTTTTGTTTCAACGCTCTCCCTTGATGGAGGACATGACGCTGCTTGAAAATTTGGAGTTGGCTTTATTATTTGTGAAGATACCTAAAGAAGAGAAAAAAGAATCCATTTACGAGGTCCTTGACAGATTAAAGTTATCCCATGCAATGCGGCAGTATCCGGATCAGCTATCTGGGGGCATGAGGCGCAGGGCTGTCTTAGCGGCAGCAATCTTAAGGCGTCCGAAAATTCTTTTGTGTGATGAGCCATTTACTGGTCAAGATCCCGTTACTAAAGATGACCTTGTGCAACTATTTTCTTTGATTAGAGAGGAGTATGGGTTTTCAATGATCTTGGTTTCGCATGATGTCAGGGAGACACTTCAGCTATGTGATGAGACAATTTTGCTGATGGATGGCAAGCTGCAGGCGAAGGGAGATAAGGAGGCGCTGATGAGCGGTGCATCTGACCGTGCAAGACGGTTTATGGAGCTCGGAAGCTATGTTTGATTTTCTTATTAATATTTTTGTCGGGATGGGACGGTTTATTCGTTTCATTATGAGTATCATGTCATCAGTTGTGTCTCCTTATTTGTGGGTATGGCAGACGGTCGTTCAGATAAATATGATTGGAGTGGGTTCGCTTTTCCTAATATGTATTGCAAGTATATTTATTGGGCTTGTCTTTACATTTCAAATGTACATGATTCTTAATAAATTTTCGGGCTTGTCTCAGCTTAGTTCAGTCGTTGCTTTTGGTATATTTAGAGAGCTTAGTCCAGTTGTAACCGGCTTGCTAATTGCAGGTCGTGTTGGTTCAACGGTTGCCGCTGAACTAAGTCAGTTGCGCCAGTCAGAGCAAGTAGACTCACTATTGATGTGGGGGATAAGCCCTTATGCTTATTTGATGTTGCCAAGATTTTTGGCAGGTATCGTATGTTTGCCCGTGTTAGTGCTAGTGTTTGATGCGATTAGCATTTATTCATCATGGGCATATGCAGTATTATTGAAAGGGATGGAAAATCAGATATTTTGGAACCCACTGCTTGATGGAAATGTTTTTTTCGAGCAAGATGTGCTATATGGTTTATACAAATCTATGTTTTTTGGTGGTTTGATTATCAGTGTTGCACTGTTTCAAGGATTCTACGTGAAAAGGGGAGTTTCTGGAATGGCCCAGTCATCAACAAAAGCAGTGGTTTATGCATCATTGGGTATATTAGCGATGGATTACCTTTTGTCGCAGTTATTATATTGAAAGAGGGGTTTGATGAAGAAAAGTCATATAGTTGATTTTAGTGTAGGTGCTTTTTTTATCTTGGCAATTGCGGCATTTTTCTTTTTAGCTACTGTTACAGGAAGAACAGCCAACAGTGGTAGCGAGGGATATGAATTAAGTGCCCGATTTGAGGATGTATCAGGCCTTGCAAATAATTCTGTGGTGCGTCTGAGTGGAGTGATTATCGGGCAGGTAGAGGATATATCAGTGCTTCATGATACCTACAGTGCAATGGTGCGTTTCAGAATAGATGATCCGGGTCTGAAAATCCCAGATGATTCTACCATTGGCGTATATACAGAGGGAATATTGGGAGCGAAGTATTTAGCAATTATCCCAGGGTTCAGTGAAGAATACGTTAAGCCGGGGCAGGAGATATTAAGAACTAAGTCTGCTGTGGTGCTTGAGAATTTGTTTAGTAAAATTTTACTTTTAATCGGGACTGAAAAATGAATTTTTTGATATTTATCATTACGGGCTTTATCTTGGCGGGTTCAATTACTGCTGACTCATGCACAGAACCAAATGGATTTATAAAAGATATAGTTAATGATGTTGTCTCCTCAACAGATTCTATCAAAGAAAAGGATAGATTGGTCAAAAGTGTAAGTACGAAGCTCAGGGCAGTGTCTGACAGTGATTATGTGATGGGTAAAATCTTAGGTGCTAAGTATCGCGTGATCTCTGGCGAGAAAAAGAAGCAGCTTGAGCAGAAAATATCTAATTTTATTATCAAGGGGTTTGTCGGTGCGCTGACACAAGTGGAGTCAAGTAATGCAATGAGTGTGTATCCATTTCGCGGGAAGGTTACAAAATATTCTAACGTGAGAGCCAGGTATACATCACGTTCTGGAGAGAAAGTGAAATTAACCTTTGCGCTTTCCTGCAAGTCTGGTAATCAGTGGAAATTACAGGATGTCGTTGTAGATGGTGTTTCACTCGTAGATGGGTTTGTTGCTCAGCTAAGACCGGTTGTTGAAAAAGACGGTGTAGATGGCTTATTGGCCTTTTTGTCAAAAAAATAATTTGTCACGAAGATAGATCCTAGCTAAACTAGATAAAAATTAGGTATACACATATGCAAGAGTTAGTGATCAATGGGCCAACTAAGTGGCACGGTGAAGTAAATATTGATGGTGCAAAAAATGCCTGCTTGCCGATAATGGCTGCACTGTTGATGATAGATAACCAGGTCACTCTCAATAACATTCCTAAATTAAATGATATCGAAAGTATGCTCAAATTACTGCAGTGTATGGGTTTAGATATGACTCACCAGGGCCAAAAGCTGTTATCATTTCGGGCAAGAGAGCTTAATTATGTTGCGCCATATGAGCTTGTTAAAAAAATGCGTGCTTCAATTTTAGTTCTGGGGCCCTTGCTTGCAAAGTTAGGAAAGGCAGAGGTTGCATTGCCTGGAGGTTGCCTTATTGGCGCCAGGCCAGTTGATCAGCATTTAGAGTTTATGCGCGCGCTTGGTGCAAAAGTAGAAATTAAGGATGGTTTGGTATGTGCGCGTGCTGATAATGGTCTTACCGGCTGTCAGTATACTTTCGATGTTGTAAGTGTAACTGGAACAGAAAATGCAATAATGGCGGCATCTTTGGCGAAAGGTTCCACGGTGATTGATAATGCTGCTATCGAGCCAGAGGTTATAGCGCTTATTGACTTTCTCAATCAGTGTGGTGCTAAGATTTCTGTTTCTGGAATGTCTGTAAGCATTGAGGGTGTTACTTCGCTTAAGGCGCCAGCTGAGAGCTTTTCAGTCATAGGTGACCGGATTGAGGCGGGAACATTTTTAATTGGTGCAATGATCTGCCAGGGAAGTATATTGGTAAAAGGTATCTGTCCTGAGCATCTTTCATTAGTGATTGAGCTGATGAAAAAAGCAGGCGCTCAAGTAGAGTACTCTTCTGAGGAGCAATGGATTCGGCTGTCCATGAATAGACGCCCAATCGCTCAGTCAATTACCACTGAGGTGTATCCTGGTTTTCCAACTGACTTACAGGCCCAGTGGATGGCACTTGCTTGCGTTGCTGAGGGTGAAAGTGTAATTAAAGAGCAAATTTTCGAAAACCGAATGATGCATGCCTGTGAGCTCATGCGAATGGGGGCTAAAATAAAGATCAGTTCAAATACAGTAACTGTTCAGGGGATAGAGAGGTTGCGATCTGCGCCAGTAATGGCTTCTGATCTTCGGGCATCTGCTTCTTTGGTTCTGGCTGCTTGTCAGGCAATGGGTGAAAGTGTTATTCAAAGAATTTATCATATTGATCGAGGATATGCCCAAATAGAGAGTAAACTTCAGGCCTTGGGTGTGAAGGTTGTTCGCAAGGAAACAGTAACTGAAAATTAATGCTTGCAATTAATAATTAGACGGTATATAATGTGATTTGCACAGGGAGTGCGTATCAACATTGGAGTAGTTATTATGATCAAGGAAAAGATCTTATCATCACGTTCTGACCGTGATTCGTCATTTGACCCCACTCAAATCTATCTTACTGATATCGGTTGTACTGATTTACTCGGTCCAGAAGAAGAGTTAGAGCTTGCAAGAAAAGTTGTACAAGGGTGTAGAAAGTCATATGAGCATATGATTCGCGCTAATTTACGACTTGTTGTTAAAATCGCAAGACGTTATTGCAACCGAGGCTTGGATTTTTCCGACCTGATAGAGGAAGGCAATCTTGGGCTTATGTATGCTCTTGATAAATTTGATCCAGAAAGGGGTTTTAGGTTCTCAACATATGCAACTTGGTGGGTAAGGCAGTGTATTGAAAGAGCAATTATGAACCAAAGCCGAACCATTCGATTACCGATTCATGTGATCAAGGAGCTCAACACTTACTTACGCGCAACACAGGCAGTTGCCGATTCTACTGAAACAGTAGACCCGCATGGGAAAAATCTTGAAGGCATTTTTGATAAGTCAGCAGCTGAGATTGATGAGGTTTTGGGATACAAGAATGACGTCTCATCTCTTGATGTCGTTGTTTACGATGATAACGAGACAACTTTATCTGAGACAGTGGCTGAACAGATTACAAAAAATCCTGTTAAGCAGCTTGAGCAAGCTAATTTTGCGATGATTATTCAGCGAGCAGTTGAACAGCTCCCAGAACTTGAGCGAGATGTATTGATTCGTCGCTTTGGTCTCATGGGGCATGATGCGCAGACTCTTGAGAGAGTGGGTGCAGATCTTGATATGACACGTGAGAGAGTAAGACAGTGTCAACTGCGAGCGCTTAAGTTTATGAGAAAATGTCTGCAAGAGCAGGATTTAGATCGAGATGAGCTCGATGTTTTCTCAGATGAACAAAAGTAATTATTTTATTGGGGTGTCACTTGCAAACAACTCTGCTATCAGCAGAGCTGTTTCGCCCCTTATCTCTCAGCACAGTGCCGCAATCAGATGGCAATTGCCAGAAAAATGGCACCTTACTACTGTATTCTTTGCGGGGAGTTATCCTTCTGATCTAACAAGCCAATCATTTATTGATGTGGGTATCCCAACATTAAGCGTGCAGGGGCAAAAAATATATCATAGGAAAAATCAAGGCATTTTGACTATTAACTGTGCCAGTATAGAGATGTTCTTTTGGCACCGACGCATCTGTAATATCCTAAAAATCATACCAGCGGCCTTTGATCCGCATATTACAATTGCTCGAGGCCCTTTTGAACAGATTTCAGCAATTAGATTACCAAATATAAATAGTCAGTTTCACTTTAATGAGCTGATTCTTTTTGAATCTACTCGTGACAATCAACAATTGTATAGAAAAATACTTACTTTTCGACTTGAAAAATAGATACTTGGCCCTATATTAAATTTAAGTTTAATGATAGGAGCTGATTATGGCGGTAACAAAAACATTTCAAGCCGAAGTTAACCAAGTTCTTCAGTTAATTACTCACTCGATGTACTCAAAGCGAGAGATTTTTATCAGAGAATTAATTTCAAATGCGTCAGATGCAATTGAGAAAAGAAGTTTTCTTGGTCTGTCGGATGCAAAAGTGCTTGAGGGATTTGACAAGGGTGCAATTTATGTTGTGCCAGATGAGAAAGCAGGAACGATTACATTTAGTGATAATGGTATTGGGATGGATGAGTCAGATTTAGACGAAAATCTAGGTACCATTGCGCGTTCTGGGACAAAGGCATTTTTAGATGGAATAAAGCAAGCAAAAGATGAATCAGATAAAACGGCGTTAATTGGTCAATTTGGGGTGGGTTTTTACTCCGCTTTTGTTGTAGCAGATAAAGTGACTGTTAGAACAAGAAAGGCGGGTCAGCCGGCTGATAAGGCACACCAATGGGTTTCTGACGGGGTGTCCAGCTATGAGGTTGAAGCCATTAGTAAAGAAACCGTTGGAACCGATGTCGTGCTTCATATCAAGGAAGATGCAAAAGAATTTCTTCAGGATTGGCAGTTAAGACAAAACATCACACGTTATTCAGATCATATTCGTGTTGCTGTGTATGTTCCGAATATCGTTCATGAAGACGATAAAGAGAGTGATAAATCACAAGAGCCATTTGAGCAGGTTAACCAAGCAACTGCGCTTTGGACTCGAGAAAAAAATTCTATTACAGATGAGGAGTATGGAGAGTTTTATAAATACTTATCAAATGATTTCGATGGCCCAATGAATTGGATCCATAAGCAGGTGGAAGGAAACTATTCCTACACAATGTTATTGTATTTTCCTAAACGTGCTCCTTTTGATATGTGGAATCGTGATCAAACGAAGGGCCTGAAACTATATGTCCAAAGAGTTTTTATTATGGATAATGTAGAGCAGTTTCTTCCTAATTATCTAAGATTTATTCGTGGAGTAATTGATTCAAGTGATTTGCCTCTTAATGTGTCACGTGAGCTTTTGCAAAGTAATCGGGTAATCGAGGTTATTAAACAGAGCGCTACAAAAAACATTCTTAATATGCTTGAGAAGAAATCATCTGACAAAGATCAATATAAAGATTTCTGGCAGCAATTTGGTAATGTTTTAAAAGAAGGGATCGGGGAAGACTTTCAGAATCAGGAAAAAATCCAAAAATTATTACGTTTTTCAAGTACCCATGATGAGACCGGAGTTCAGTCTCAGTCGCTTGAGGATTACGTAGCCCGGATGCCATCTGACCAAGAATCCATTTACTATGTTGTTGCAGATGGTTATCAAGCAGGCCTATACAGTCCCCATATGGAATATTTTAAACGTAAAGGGATTGAGGTCTTAGTGCTGACAGACCGCATTGATGAATGGATGATTACTCGTTTATCAAAATTTGGCGATAAAAACCTTACGTCCATTACTCAGGCAAAGATTGATGACAAGGATGATGAGCTAAAAGTCGATGAAAAGACACAGGAAGAGATGAAAGATATCCTGACACGCTTGAAGGAATATTATAACGATCGTGTCACCGATGTTGTGCTGACTAATAAGCTAACCCACTCGCCTTGCTGTGTTGTTGGTGAGAATCACGAGATGACACTGCACCTGCGTCGTGTACTAAAAGATGCGGGCCAGCCAGTTCCTGATTTTAAGCCGACATTAGAGCTTAATCCAAATCATGTTATGGTAAAGGCGCTAGCTGAGGAGCAATCGGATGAGAAGTTTGGTTTAATTGCCGATATCTTATTTGATCAAAGTATCTTGTCTGAGGGTGGTGAGCTATCCGAGCCAGGAAGGCTTGTAAAGAATTACAATGATTGGATAGCTGCGGAGCTTTCAAAGAATGCTGATTAGTTAGCTATTGATGAAAGAGGATCATCATCATACGCTTTTTTGAGATTGATAAAATATGATGCCAATCTTGAAAAGTATGTGCAATGATCCTTATTCTTCATCATAAGTTCAATCAACTGGTCGACATAATCTTCTCTACCGAACTCAATTAATGCTTTCCCAGATGATTTAATTTCTTGTAATGAGCTATTATTCACAGAATACTGGATGCTTTGTGTATGCTGAATGACATTGAGAATGTGCTTGTTGCAAAATGATTTTTCATGAACAACAGAATTGCCAATAACAGTATACTCATTTAAAGTCTCCTGCATCGTTCTAATAAATAGATTGAGGCCTGCGTGTTTTTTATTGTTTTCAGACAGAAACTCTGCCAGCTTGCCAGTCAGGTCATGACATGTATCAAAGAGCTGTTGGTCACTCATACTTTTTGTTTGTTTGCGAGTAATGTTGAGAGTGTTTAGATTAAGTTCGCTTCTAATTTTTGGGGAGAGGTTACTTCGGTAAGCCCTTTTAAATTCGTTTAGTTTTAGTGATAATTGAACACGAAAATGACTTTTGTCGCTCATCATTTCTCCTTAGTTTTTTTGTATTCTAAGAGTACAATGTTAATTTCTAATTAAATGATTTACAAATCTTTCAGTTTTTTGATTAGTGTGACCCGGGAGATTCCCAATATCTTGGCAGCTTGTGATCGGTTATTATCTGTTTTTTGCAAAACAGTTTTGATTAGGTGCTGCTCAGTAAGCCCAAGAATATCATGATAGATGTTCTGGGAGAACTGAGTGCCTTGAAGATCAATATATCTCTCAACAGCAGATTTTATGGCAGATTTCAAATCCATTGACATAGACAGCTTGAGGGTAAAATTATATTTATAATGTATTTTCTTTAATTTTTCAAAGTATTTTTTTGTTTTTCGTGATACAATTGTTGCTGAAAATTTCATGTAACGTACGTTCACAGCTGCTTATGGGTAACTCATTAAGAAAATTATTTGCCACCGGGATTTTATTTTGGCTCCCGATTTTAATTACATATCTCGTACTGAGCTTTCTATATAGAATGTTAACGCGAATTGTTTATTTTGAGCCATTCAGATCACTAACTGAGGGCATGAGTGTAGAAGTTGCTAGCATCATTGCTGTGATTTTAATTATTGTATTGATCGTTGCTACTGGATTACTGGTAACCAACTATTTCGGGAGAAACCTTGTCGGTTGGATTGAGATGACTTTGAAGCGATTGCCACTGGTGTCATCGATTTACACAACAGTCAAGAACAGTCTCGAAATGATTTTCAGTGAACAAAGCAAATCGTTTAGAGAGGTTGTGTTAGTGCGTTTTCCTAGCTATGAATCGTGGTCAGTAGGATTTGTAACTAATACGGATGATAAGGGGTGTTTAACAGTTTTTGTCCCAACAACACCAAACCCTACATCAGGGTATATTTTGTTTGTCCCTAGAGAAAAAGCAGTCCCGTTAGACATGTCTATTGATGAAGCTTTAAAATTTGTAATATCCCTTGGAACTGGATCAAATGTTCCACTATCAAACCTCATACCAGATGAAAAGCGAGATAAATAATGAGAGAGATGTATTGTTCACAAGTTTCAACGGCATTGGTTGGAAAGTCAGTAAGAATATGTGGATGGGTTCACCATCATAGAGATCACGGAGGGGTGATATTTATTGATTTGTGGGATCATACCGGCATTGTTCAGGTTGTTATCAATCCCGAGCATAGCGTGTTTGCAGAAGCTGAGCAGCTGCGAAAAGAATCAGTAATTGGTATTGTTGGAAGTGTAAGAAAACGACCTGATGGCACAATAAATGCTGAATTAGCCACTGGTGAAATTGAGGTTGTAGTTGAGCAACTTGAGATTTATAACATCAGCGAGCCACTGCCCTTTACACGTGATGATATTCATAAAATAAGTGAAGAAGTTCGTTATCGTTACCGTTATCTTGATTTAAGAGCAGATAAGATGCAGCATAATCTTAGATTGCGTTCTGCATTAAACCAGTATTTGAGAAATTTTTTAAGTGATCAGCGCTTTATCGAGGTAGAAACCCCGATTCTTACAAAAGCAACACCAGAGGGTGCTCGGGATTATATTGTCCCCAGCCGTGTTCAGCCTGGAAAGTGTTTTGCCTTGCCACAATCACCACAAACTTTTAAGCAGCTACTGATGGTTGCCGGGATGGATCGATATTTTCAGATTGCTCGTTGCTTTAGAGATGAGGATCTGCGTTCTGATCGCCAGCCTGAGTTCACGCAGCTTGATCTTGAGATGGCCTTTGTCGATGAAAAACAGGTGATGGATCTTGCTCAAGATATGATTTGTGGGCTTTTTGATTCCTTGATCGATGTAAAATTGCCATCATTTCCTATTTATAGTTATGATGAGCTAATACAAACCACAGGATCTGATCGGCCGGATCTAAGAAACCCATTACGCTTTGTTGAAATCAAAGACCAGGTCGCTGATGGTCCATTTAAAGTTTTCTCTGATGCTGCAAAATCAAAAGGCTCACGAGTAGTTGCTATGCTTGTGCCTGGCGCTGCTTCATTGACTCGAAGTCAGATTGATGAGTATACAAAGTTTGTCGGTCGTTATGGGGCCAAGGGGCTTGCTTACATCAAAGTAAATGATATATCAAAAGGAATTGATGGGTTACAGTCTCCGATTATTAAGTTTTTAGGGGATGAAACCACCATGGCGATTATGGATAAAGTAAACGCCAATTCAGGTGATATGGTATTCTTTGGCGCAGGTTCTGATCGTGTAGTCAATGATTCAATGTCAAATCTTAGAGAGAAATTAGGCCGAGATCTCTCATTGCTTGAGGGAGACTGGTCATGTTTTTGGGTATGCGATTTTCCAATGTTTGAATCGGTCAATGATCAATCTGGTACCCGTAGACATTGTGTGCATCACCCATTTACTCAGCCAAGGAAAGATCATCAAGATCCTGACCAGTGGCATTCTAGGTCTTATGATATGGTAATTAATGGACATGAAGTAGGTGGCGGTTCTATCCGTATCCATCGTTATGAGGAGCAGATTGAAATCTTTAAGCTTCTTGGTATGAGTGAGCAGACATGCCATGATCAATTTCCACATTTACTATCGGCATTAAAATTAGGGGCGCCGCCACATGGTGGGTTAGCTTTTGGAATTGATCGGTTGGTAATGATTATGCTGGGCGCCTCGTCTATTCGAGACACCATAGCGTTTCCAAAGACTCAGTCGGCTGTATGTCCACTAACACTGGCTCCCTCAGAGATAGAGATCCAGGCACAAATAGACTTAGGAATTACTGTTAGTAAAAGTGAGAAAAGCTAATGGCGGGACACAGTAAATGGGCCAATATTCGTTTTAGAAAAGGGGCGCAAGATGCTAAAAGAGGAAAAATATTCACGAAACTGGTAAGGGAAATCACACAGGCTGCTCGTGAGGGTGGCCCCGATCTTGAGACCAATCCTAAATTGCGACTAGCAACCGATAAGGCGCTAAAAGCCAATATGACTAAAGATAGTATTCAGCGGGCAGTTGCTAAGGGAGCAGGCACACAAGATGGCGTTGATTATATGGAACTTGTCTATGAGGGTTATGCGCCTGGTGGTGTCGCTGTTATGGTTACTTGTCTTACTGATAATAAAAATCGTACTGTAGCAGAAGTGAGGCACGCTTTTTCAAAACATGGGGGTGCATTGGGCACAGATGGCTCTGTGGCTTATATGTTTAATCGTACCGGTGTCATTGAAGTAGAGACTGATATGGATGAAGAGCAGGCCTTTGATCAGTTTATTGAGCTGGGTGCAAATGATGTTGAGGCAACTGAAGATGGTTATAAGCTTGAAGTTAGCCCTGGTGAGCTGCACCAGATCCATCAGCAAATTATCGAATTAAAGCATAATATAATAAGCGCGGAAAATACCTATCTGCCAGAGCAGGTTGTAAATATTGAGTCATTAGAGCAGGCGGAGAAACTAATCAAATTTATTGATGTGCTAGAAGACCTTGATGATGTTCAAAATGTCTACGCAAATTACGAAATAGAGCAATCTTTACTTGAAAAGCTGTCATAACTGAGCATAAAATAGGAAGTTGATTTAGGATTATGCATGAGAGTACTGGGGATCGATCCTGGCTCCAGGGTCGCTGGATTTGCTCTACTTGACCATATGGAAGGCAAAATATCATATGTTGAGTCGGGAGTGATTCGCTTGAAAGGAGAGTTGGATACTCGTTTGCACCAACTGGCCACCGCGCTTGAGCAAATCATACATGATAATCAGCCACATTGTGCAGCCATTGAAACAGCTTTTATGCACCGTAACGTCAAATCACTAATGGTACTGTGTCATGCGCGTGGCGTAGCGATACAAACAATTATCAAGCATCAAATTTCAATTACCCACTATGAGCCTAGGCGTGTAAAAATGACAGTAGCCGGGTATGGTGCTGCAAGTAAAAGTCAAGTAGGGTATATGATACAAACAATGCTCGGATTGCCTTCACCGCTGGCAGAAGATGCTTCTGACGCGGCTGCTATTGCGATAACACATATTCAAAACCTAAAGGTGAACGCATGATTGCTTATTTAGAGGGAGATGTCATCTCAAATCAAGATCCACTGATTATTAAAACAAAGCAAGGTGTCGGATATGCGATTTACCTGGCTACTCAAGATTATGATCAGTTTGTGCTTGGTTCTGCGTATAAGGGTTTTATTTATTGTCATGTGAAAGAAGACGAGATGACTCTATATGCATTTGATCAGCTATCTGCCAGAGAACTTTTTATCACACTAATCTCTGTGTCTGGAGTGGGGCCGAAGCTGGCTTTAATGCTGATGCGATCAAGATCTCAGGAGCAAATCAAAGCGGCAATCTCACAGCAGAATCTTGATGTTTTTTCAGGAATTAAAGGTCTTGGGAAGAAAACAATCGCAAAATTAGTACTTATGCTACAAGATAAAATAGAGCCAGTGATTAATGTTGATCTAGGTAGCAATCAGGCATTTGATAGTGATGCAAAGATGGCATTGATCAAGTTAGGATATCAGGAGCAAAAGGTTATCGAGGTACTCAAACGAATGAGTCCATGTGACACTGCACAAACTATACGCCAAGCATTGGCTGAATTATCGGAGTAACTTATGATAGAGAAAGATCGTGTACTTGGCCCTGATTTAGTGAGTGATGATGTCAGTGACGCTGGGATCAGGCCACTCAGTCTTGCTGATTATCATGGTCAATCAAGTGCATGTGAGCAGATTCAGGTAGCAATTAGAGCAGCACTTTCAAGAGGAGAGACATTAGATCATTTACTTATCTTTGGTCCACCTGGCTTGGGGAAAACAACGCTAGCACGTATCATTGCGAATGAAATGGGCGCACAGTATCGTCAAACCTCGGGACCAATTCTAGATAAAGCAGGTGACTTGGCTGCGATACTAACCAATTTGGGTCCCTCAGACGTTTTGTTTATCGATGAAATTCATCGACTCAGTCCAACCATTGAAGAGATTTTATATCCTGCAATGGAGGACAATCAACTTGATATTATGATTGGTGAGGGCCCCGCTGCTCGGTCTGTAAAAATTGATTTACCCAAATTTACATTAGTAGGAGCAACAACGCGTGCCAATCTACTCACTTCGCCATTAAGAGACCGATTTGGGATTGTCTTGAGGTTAAATTACTACTCATCTCAGGAGCTTTCTCACATCATTGCGCGCTCGGCAACTATTTTAGAAATTGGACTTGATCCACAGGCAGCACACGAAATAGCTAGAAGGGCCAGAGGGACTCCGCGTATTGCAAATAGACTATTGCGTCGGGTGAGAGACTATGCTCAAGTTCAAAATTCTGATGTGATTACTGTTGATATTGCGGACCATGCATTGAGTCAGTTAGGGATCAACAAAGCGGGTCTTGATGAGCTGGATCAAAGGCTACTGAGCATTATTAAAGATCAGTTTAAAGGTGGGCCAGTTGGAATTGACACGCTAGCAGCAGTGATGGGCGAAGATAGAGGAACAATAGAAGATATAATAGAGCCATTTTTGATTCAGAATGGCCACTTAGTGCGTTCCCCGAGAGGGAGAATCCTCCCGGAGAAATTAGCCATTATTAGCGATTAAATTACTAGTACTTATTCATAAATATTAATCAGGAGGAGGTGTCGCTGACATCCCTTCGGTTGCCCCACTTGCAGCATCAGCAGCACTGCTTGCACCTTCAGCCCCTTGATTATCAGCTGACTCGTTTCCTCCGCCAGGGACAGATGGTGATTCTCTTCCAACAGTATAGTCATCAGCATCCTTCTTAGGATCGTCGCCACCAAACGCTGCTGCAGCGTCAGCAGAGGCTGCGCTCTGAGCAACATTAGCAGTTGTCATAATCAAGATTCTTTGGTCTTGAAGGTACGATTCAAACTGCTGTTGTCTCATCTCAGCAAGCAAGTATGCAATTTCTCTTAGAAGATTATTAGTATCCATCGTGGCAATACTAGAGCGCCATGCACTACTGCTCATTCGCCAAGTTGATGAGAGCTGCATAGCTTGCATCGGAGTCATTTTTAGCGTTTTGTTAGCAGCTGGTCCGCTGTTTTTATTAAGTGATTTACACGAATAAGTATACTCTGTATTCCTCATGTCATAAGGGCCTTGAAGTGCAGTGTATGCAGCCACTTTGGTGATTAAGCTTTTTGCAGATGACTGTAGCTTACCTTTGGCGGCAGATTTATACTTTGTCTTTATGCTAGGCCGAGTGCTACCTGTTTTGTCAGTCGATGCAGCATCTTTACCGGCAAAGTAGTACTGAGCAGATCCTGTTCTTATTGGATACAAATACTGGTCCATTTCGGCGTTTCCAGAACTTGTTGATGGCTTGCTCAATGGGACAAAAGCTCCAGCTGCAAGTACAGCCATATACTTTTTACCTTGATCATCAAAATTATCCCACACAGGAAGACCGCTTATAAGAATAGAATTAGGATCTTGTAGTCCAGTGATGGAATCGATAAACCCTGCAGCTGAAGAAGTGTCTTTTGTAGCAAACTGGGTTGTCTTTGGTTTTGCAACAGTTTGGTCAACACACTCAAGCATTGTCAGGGAGCCCTTCGAGCTGTCTGCAACATAAGTTTTCTTATCGATATAAGTACTCATACCTGGGAAAGCGCCAAGTGAGCCATCGGCTTGCTTATTATCACCAGATTTTGGTGGTTTTCGGCCGCTTAGCATCAGCTCTAACTCGTAAAATGCATAGGTATATGCAGCACCTGTTGCTGAGTCAAGTGCAGTTTCCATTGAGCTTAGATGTGGCTTAAGAGTCTTCAGTAAATCGAAGCTTACAGAGCTATTTGCACCACTTCCAGATCCGAGAGCACTGGCATATGCTGAGCCTTTCTCGTTAAGGCTAAGGCTAGATCTATATATATCAATCACATTCGCGATGTTATAGTTTAGTGCTTTACACGCTTGAAAGCCGTCGAGTGTTTTCGCTCCGTCACTTGAGTTACAGTCAATAAACCCAGACTCCATATTTGATCCCCCTTTGAGAATCTCTTTTGGAGATGTGATTTGTAGATCTTCAAGCCAGGTATCACTGTCTTCAATGATTGCAGGAAATCCATTGGCATATTTAAAAGAATTTATAATCCCGGCATCTGTAAGAGTAGTGTTGTTAGTGACTGGTCCACACTCTGCTTTGGCACGCGTTTTTGCTTTATCGTTTTTTAATCCGTCTTCGTTAGAGAAAATATAACTCGGCTTTGAAGAAGACGAGGTGTCTACTGAGGTGCCTGAGCCCGACGGTTTGGTCTGCCAGTTTTCACTACAGTTCTTGTATCTGTGCTGAAGATTTTTGAGCCTTATAAATAGCTTTGCAGTCTTTTTGAAATTTTCATTTTGCAGAGCACTTTCAATTCTTTGTTTATGTGTTCCTGTAAAGTTTCTTGACACATTATTCTCAGGTTCGGCAACTTTGATCCATTTAGTTACAACTCTTTCCGATTTGTCTGCATAAAAATCGACATCTACAATGTCGTCTCCACTTCTACCGCCTTTTATTAGGGGGTAAAATAGATTCGTAAGCATAATTGTTGTGTATTCATAAATATTTCCCGCGCTCATAACAGATGGGAAATTTAGGTCCTTGAGGCCTGAGTAGGCGCTCATTACTTTAGCATCTGAATTACTGACTGCGCCAGCAGCTCTTGCGCTGGGGTTAAATGGGTCTATAAGTGCCATCATGTTTTGCTGTGTTTTCACTGTGATAGCGAGTGGGTCGGGGAGTGTTTGTGCGATTGAATTCATTCGTGATGCGTTAAGGCCTTTTGATCCATATATGCCCAGACGAATCATTTCAGGTGTTTTCGAAAGATAATGCTGTAAAAGTTTGTTTGTGCGCCCAATCATCGTTACGAGTGCTTGCTGTGTTTCGTCACCTTCAGCGTTGATTTCGGTTTGAGCTGAGCTTATTGCACTAGTAACTCTGCCGCCCTGGGTGTTAATGGCAGCGGTGGTTGCTTGTTGATCAGTTATTAAGGTGGTTAGGTTATTATTCATCGTTGTTTGCTTAGTCAACTGATTAGTCGCTGTTGTGCTTAAGGTATCAAGAGTGTTTTTCATTGCGGTGGTATTGGTCGCAGTTGTCGCTGTGTTGGTAGCAGTTTGATATTGATCTTGTGCCATGGATTGCGCCCATGTGTCGAGTGTACTGTCAGAAGACGTGGGGTCGAATGTTCCATCAGCGCCCATTCTGCCCTTGAACATAGCAAAATAGTTATCCTCGTTTTCTTGCGCCGACTGTGCGTGCACGCAAGTAGCTAAAAGTAGTAAAGCTAATTTTGATAGGTGAGAGGTGTATTTCATAGTTATTTCCATGGCAAGTTTAATGCATTAGGTGTCTTGGGGATAGAACTCTTTTAAAGCCTCTACGTCCTTGTTGTATTGAGTGGCGTCGAGTTTTGCTACATTCAGAATTTGGATATCTTCTTGGGTTGGTTGTAACCCTTGAAAATAAATGTAATAAGATTTTCGGTATGCACACTGCATAGCTGAGATGCCAGTTTCATCCATTTCTCTTCCAACCTTGTTAATTTCTGTTTTAGGCGCGTTACGACATGGGTCAAACAGATTAAATGTCTCAGGTTGTTGCTGAGCTGCTGCAAAAGAGCAAGTAAGTGTAACAATTAATGTTAAGGTATATCTCATGAGCATTTCTCCAAAGCACTATGTATTTTTTCAAGTCGTTCATAGTTAAACACACGACTAAGTAATCTGAGGCGTTCGAAGATAAGGTTGCGTCTAATAAATAGTTGAGCAGTTTTGTCAGTGAAGCTTTGCCCTTCAGCAAAACTGAGTAACCTTGAAGCAGCACCAGGATTGTTACTGTCGAGCTCTTGCATAATTCGCAATACGCGAGACGTTTTAAGGTAAGCGCCGATGTAAACAAGATGATCAAAATTTTTGATTTCTATCCCGGCGATTGAATCCATTGCTTCTTCGAGTTTATCTAAGGCACTTTCGATTTTCTCATTTCCATCGAGAGTCCACGATTCGATTTTTTCCATAAAAGAAATTACTTCAAATACTTTTGGGTCATCAAATGACTTCCAAAACTCCCTTGACGCGTCGAGACTAAAATCAGGCATTACTCATCCGTTGAATTCGCTTACATATTATTTCATAGTTTTAAACTAAATTACAAGAGCTGGTGCAGGTATACGCGCTATATATTATAATGATGTTATGAAACAGACGATTCAATTGACAATTTTCACAGACTGGGTTGAGCGCTCATGTGTTGGAACATCACTTTACAACAACGATGCTATTAAGAGGTATATCGCGGGAGCATGTTGTAGCTGTTTGTATGGGTTTCACTATGATCATCGTGATATGGTGCAGTTATCGCTTCAGCTCAACACCGCAGCGCCAATTGATGATTTTCAAGCACGATCGATAGCAAATCATGGATTGGTTCAGCATATTATTTTTGGTGATAATATTGATATGGATATTCATCGTACAACTTTATCCGCATTTAGATATCTTAGTCGACATCGTTTCGATGGTAACCATCAAACGGATTTCATTATCGCAAACTCATTTCTTGAAGTGGATGATTTGCTCAAGAACATGCGCAAAAATAACGGTACTGGCTTAAAGCTATTTGTTAGTGTATACTGTGAATAACAATAGCTCAGTGAGGTCAAATGGCTCAGCGTGGCGTCAATAAAGTAATTCTTGTCGGGAACGTTGGAAACGAACCCGAAATCAGATATACGTCCAGTGGACAAGCAGTTGCTAATCTCTCTCTAGCGACATCTGAAGTTTGGAAAGACAAGACAACTGGAGACAAACAAGAGAGAACCGAATGGCATCGCATTGTATCATTCGGTAAGTCTGCTGAAATCGTCAGAGATTATATCAAGAAAGGCAGTAAATTGTTTGTGGAAGGCAGCTTGAAAACTCGCAAATGGGAAGATAAAAATGGGGTAGAGCGCTACACAACAGAGGTTGTGTCCAATGAGATTCAGATGCTTGATTCAAGGGGAGATCAGAATAGCGCTCCTTCACCGGCCCAGGGTATGGCAGAAATTCCTTCAGAGGAGTTGGTTGATGAAGATATTCCGTTCTAGATATTTTGCTCAGCAATTTTCGATGTGTATTTCTTATCTCTTTGTTTGGGGGGTCTGAGATGATTCTCTGCACGCAGCAATTAACGCAGAGGGTGTAGAGGATGAAGATTGTTGATAATCGTACTGGTCGACACCGAAAGTGTATTTTTCCATACTTTCACGAGGTATCTAGCGGGAGTATTGATGTGTGGTATTTTGATGACGTTATCAGATTCCGAAGTACTTTCAGTAATACAAGCGACTCCAAACAGGACATGGAGGCTAAACTCACTAGATTTGTAGTTAAGAAAATAACATCAATCTACAATAACACTTCATCTTTAGGCAATCATACGCGAGCAATTGACTCCATCATCGACTTCCTGAAGTTGCTTGTTTTTGGCCAGGATTTTGAACCTGAGCATCGTCTTGCTCTTCATAATGTCGACATATCGAAAGTTAGAAAAAACCTTATGGAGCATTCTGATTTACAGCCAATTTTAGCTGTTAACACTATTGGCACGTCCAGCCAGCCAAATAGTAATTTACTTATACAGGCTGTTTTCCGGGCCAGTTTTTATTGCGAACAAGAAGGTGACAAGCAGCTAACTGAAATATTGAAAGCTTACATGCAGCCAAGTGGGGGCGTCAGTGGTAGTGGCACACTATTCATGATGTTGCCCCAGCGGGCTATTATCGCTGCACTAGATAACTCAGATTTTGTTAAATCTATTTTATCGAATTATGACCAGTTTCTACCTGAAGTAAAAGCAAAAATTATTAATTGCTTTTACCAGAAAAATCCTACATGTAGTACAATGCATCATTGTTTCACTGGTGAGGCGATAATGGAAAGAGTGCAGAAAGACATGGCATTTCTTAAGAAGGATCAACTAATTGAATATATTGCCCATCTTAAAATTGAAAACTGGCTAAATCCTTACCATGATAGTAAAATTGTCTTTCAATCACAGTCAGAAAATCACTCTTTGTCAGTAGGGGTTCTTGATCTGTGCTGTCATTATGTGAGTAAAAGTGGATCTTTCAAGTTACTTGATCTAGTGGCGAAAAAGATTGATATCGGTCTGGATGAGAGTGAATCTGCTCCTGTTTTACGGGATATGCGCATTGATTTCTTTGATAATACTCTAATGGATCCTCAGCATAATAAGAGACGAAGAATCGAAAAGTGCACTTCGATTTTGATGAGTAATAATTTAAAGTTTTCTGATAAAGAATCTAAATATATCTTATATATCATGAGGGACTCCTGGTCTGAAATGCTTGAATGTGTTGCGCATCATAAGAAAGATAAGCTTCTTGAGCTGATGCAGCTCACAATTTATGATTATCCTACTTCTAGTTCGAAAATTATTAATAGTGGAAATAGTTTAGCGTCCTCTTTACTAAATCAGACAGCAAGTAATGCCAAATTGATAAGAGATCTAGAGACCCATTTATGTCTTGCAGTTGTTGCCTGTTTAATATTTTCCCCAATTGCTGTTTTATTTAAGGTGCTAATAATTTCACTGATTGGTGGGCATAGTTATTATCGAGACCATCTTCTGTATAAACAACCTCAATGTCCCTGGCAGCAGAGCAAGAAGGGATTTCTCTTAAGAGCTATAAATTATGTTTGCACCCCTAGTACTGCACTGATTGCGTATGGTCTTGTTGGCTTCTTAAGTGTCTATGGAGCAGGCTATCTGGGCCCTTCAATATTGAATAACCTCCATGTGTGTGCTACAATCGGCTTTGTTAGATATTTCGTATATCTTATGATGCGGGATACTAAGCAGCCTATTAACATCAATTATTCAAGGCCCAAAAATGTCAACACTCCCGTATTCACTCAAGGTGCTACAGCAAAGCTGCAACCCCCAGAGCCCATGCCCATTCGAAATGTATCTCAAGGACTCAACAAGCCATGAGATAGAATTTACGCCTGCTAGAGTCCTGATGCAAGATTTCACAGGAGTACCTGCTGTTGTTGATCTAGCAGCAATGCGAGATGCTGTTGCTGAAAAAGAGGGGAATGTTGATATCATCAACCCTTTAGTTCCAGTTGATCTTGTCATTGATCATTCTGTCATTGTTGATAAGTATGGTAACGAAACATCCTATCAAGATAACGTAAATATAGAAGTTAAAAGAAATTTTGAGCGTTACTCTTTTTTAAAGTGGGCCCAGCATGCGTTTGATGGGCTGAGAGTCGTTCCTCCAGGAACAGGTATTTGTCATCAGGTCAACCTTGAGTATTTAGCAGAGGTTGTATGTGAGCGTGATGGCAATTTTATTCCTGATACGCTGGTTGGAACAGATAGCCATACAACCATGGTCAATGGTCTTGGGGTCCTCGGTTGGGGGGTCGGTGGAATTGAGGCAGAAGCGGCGATGCTCGGTCAGCCAATTTCTATGAATATTCCTCAAGTGGTTGGCGTTCATCTCACTGGCAGTCTGGTTAAAGGGGTTACAGCTACTGACCTTGTGCTTACTATCACCGAGATACTTAGAAATAAAGGCGTTGTTGGAAAGTTTGTTGAGTTCTGCGGTCCCGGAGCTTCGCAACTTACACTTGCTGAGAGGGCAACGATTGCAAATATGGCACCAGAGTATGGTGCAACATGCGGTATTTTTCCTGTTGACGAGGAAACGTTAAACTACCTAAGGATGACAGGTAGAAGCGAGGAGAAAATTGCTGATATTAAGGAATATCTAATTAAAAACCAGATGTGGGACATGGGCAGAGACACAAGCGTGGTTTTCTCAGATACTGTTCATTTAGATCTTACTACAGTCAGGCCTTGTTTAGCTGGTCCTAAAAGGCCTCAGGACCGGGTCGATCTATCTGATGTGAAAAAGCAGATGATTGAAATGATAGGTGATCGAAAGCCAGTTAGCGGACAAGGGCTTAATCACGGAGATGTAGTTATTGCGGCAATCACAAGCTGTACTAATACCTCTAATCCATCAGTGCTAGTTGCTGCAGGACTTATTGCAAGAAAGGCAAAAGAGAAGGGATTAAAGCCACCCAGCTGGGTAAAAACATCCATTGCGCCTGGATCTAAGGTAGTCACTGCCTACTTGGATGAGCTTGGGTTAACAGATGATTTGAATGCGCTTGGGTTTTATAATGTGGGTTATGGTTGTACGACCTGTATTGGGAATTCTGGACCACTGGATGATCAGATTACAAAAAAAATTAATGAAGACCAGGTGCTCGCAGCTTCTGTATTATCAGGTAATAGGAACTTTGAAGGGAGAATTCATCCATTATCAGAGGCAAATTGGCTTGCGTCTCCGCCGCTTGTTGTGGCATATGCTATTGCTGGTACCACGTTAATTGATTTTGAAAAAGACCCTATTGGTTTTGATCAGAATAAAGATCCAGTTATGCTTGCAGATTTATGGCCTGAGGAGCGAGAAATTGCAGATATGATCCGAGTTGTAAGGCGCGAATTATTTACCCGCGAATATGATGATGTGTTCACCGGCGGGCCTGATTGGTCAGGTCTTCAGATACAGAAGCAGTCACTATATGACTGGTCAGATGAATCTTCTTATATACAGCGTCCAGAGTTTTTCAAGTCGGCTGATAAGAGCCAGGGTCCCTCTAATATTAATGGTGCAAGAATTCTGGCCATTTTGGGTGATAGTGTTACAACTGACCATATTTCGCCTGCTGGCGTGATCAAGCCAGATAGTCCTGCCGGGCATTATTTAATGGATCACGGAATAAGTGCCGCAGATTTTAATTCATATGGATCAAGAAGAGGAAATTTTGAAGTCATGGTGCGAGGAACTTTTGCAAATATTCGCATCCAGAATATGATGACGCCAGATATTCGCGGCGGATATACACGACACTACCCGTCAGGAGAAATGACCAGTATTTATGATGCTGCGATGAAATATCAAGCATCAGATGTTCCCAGCGTTGTTTTTGCTGGAAAAGAGTATGGCACTGGTTCATCTCGAGATTGGGCTGCCAAAGGTACTCTTCTCTTAGGTGTGAAGGCTGTAATTACAGGCAGCTTTGAGCGTATCCACCGATCAAATCTTATCGGTATGGGTGTTTTACCATGTCAGTTTTTAAATGATTCAGTCGATTCATTGGGCCTAAAGGGCGATGAGGTCATATCCATAACGGGTATTGATCAAATAACAGAGCCCGGTGCAGAGCTGGGCTTGCATATTACATATTCCAGTGGAGAGCAGAAGCACATCAACATGATTGCAAGGCTAGATACTTTGAATGAAATTGTGTATTTCAAGCGTGGTGGGATTTTAAAACACGTGATGGAAAATCTTTTAACCAATTAGTGGTTAATTCGGATCTCCTCGATTATTTTATAGATAGCTGATTGGCCCTTTTGCATTGCATCAATTGTTTGCTCAAGGGTCATTGCTTCACCCTCTGCGGTGCCCTGAATTTCAATAAATTCACCATTTTCATTCATTACCAGATTCATATCTGTATCAATACTTGAGTCCTCCGCATAGTCAAGGTCAACCAGTGTTGTGCCATCTTGTATTCCTACAGATATTGCGCCGATCAAGCTTTTTATCGGATTTTTCTTAATCTTTTTGTTTGCCAATAATTTCTCTAGTGCAAGGATAAGTGCGCAGACCGACCCGTTAATTGCAGCTGTTCTTGTGCCACCGTCAGCAACAATAACGTCACAGTCCGCAGTAATTGTGTGGCCCGGAATTTTCTCAAGATCGACCATGGCTCTGAGAGAGCGCCCAATTAGTCTTTGTATCTCATGTGTTCGACCACTTTGCTTGCCTTTTGCTGCTTCACGTTGGCATCTTGTGTGAGTTGACCGGGGTAAAAGTGAGTATTCTGCTGTGAGCCATCCAGTATTTCCATCTTTTAAAAAACGTGGGACCCCATCTTCTATAGAGATATTACAAAGGACTTTTGTTTGTCCGCAGCTGTATAGAACAGAGCCTTCGGCATGAGGGGTAAAGTGCTTAATTATTTCTATCTGACGATGGTCTTCATTCTTTCTTTCGGTGCGCATAACTCGTCCTATTTATATTAAAAAATTAATAGTAACGAATAACATTGAAAAGCACAAGATTCTGATGCTATGGCTGGATACGTGTTCCATCATAAGCAATGATATGACCATTGTCTTCGATGGTTAACTCGCCGATCACCTTGTAAAGATAAGAAGTGGCTTGCTCGGGTGTGAACAATTTTTCTGGTTTTACAAAACGCTTGAATGGAGCTGATAAATGACTATCTACAGTGCCTGGATGCAAACATACCGCAATTAAATTAGGGTGTGATCTTTTGTATTCAATGCTTATATTGCGCCAAAGCATATGGAGTGCTGCTTTGGATGCACGATAGGAGTGCCAGCCCCCCAGGAAGTTATCACTTATACTCCCGACTCTTCCGCTGATTACTGCCAAGACGGAGCGAGTATCTTTCTGTAATTTATGCTCGATATGTTTTGCAATGAGTGCTGGGCCGAGTGCATTCATCGTCATAATAGAATGAAAGTTGTCTGATTTGAGTTGTTTAACTGCCTTTTCAGGCTGGATCGCATCGGTATATAAAATGCCTGTACATATAACTACAATATCAAGTGATATATCATCAGGGATAGTGCTAATTGCTTCTGAAATACTTTCTTCATCTGATAAATCGAAGGGTATTTCATCACTACTTTTTGGATTGCGGGAAAATTTATATAAATTATTTGATTGGTAGTGCTTGCATAAGCCGTTGCCAACGGCGCCACTTGCACCAAATATTGCGATATTGAAGCTCATAAGACATCCTTGGTGATTCCTTACAATTATAACCGCAAATGAGCTTCAATTCTTTATTTTGCCAAAGTAAGCAAAAATATATTTAGATTAAAACTCTAATTTCATAACAACATCATCGACATCTGGGTATCTGACGTTGGCGTGATAACTAGGGTTGCTGTTTATTGCAGGTGGTGAGGTAGCTGGGGCACTGCTTGGAGGAGTGCTCGGAGTGCTCCCTTCATTAGAAAGTGCTAAAAGGCCTGCAACACTATTTGGGTCATGAGGCGGAAACAGTTCTTTAGAGATTGACTCTAAATGTGCCGGATTAAACTCCCGGGAAATTACAGGCTTACGTGGGGCATTAAGTAAATTTTCCATAAATTGTCTCTCAGGTCTATATAGTGCTAAATTAGCACATGTGCAAAACAATCGCAAATATATTTTTAATTACTCAATTAAAGGTTGTTTTTAATATAAATTTCCTATTAATTACTCACCTTGACTGACCATTTGGGTTATTTTCAGCTATTTTTAATTAATACCTGCGAGTTTCTATTATGGGTCAAATAATAACCTTAACTGCTCCTTCCGGTGCCGGCAAAAGCACAATCTTAGGGCGCCTTAATTCTAAAAAGCTTTTTACTTTCTCTGTATCTGTTACCACCAGGGCGCCAAGAGAAGGGGAAGAGGATGGTGTGGATTATTATTTTGTTAGCGAGGAAAAATTTCATTCTTTACTGAGTGAGGGAAAGTTTTTAGAAACCGCAATTGTTCACGGAAATTTTTATGGGACATTGTTTTCTGAAGTTGATCAGATTTTGAGTACTGATGCGACATTATTACTGGAATTAAACCCAGAGGGCGCATCAAATGCTAAAGCGTACTATCCAACGTCAGTAGCCATTATGATTTTGCCGCCTTCTTATGAGCTACTCTCTGAGCGACTTAAAGGGCGAGCAACCGATAGTGTGCAAGTGGTACAAAAGCGACTATCTGCTGCTCGAGGTGAGATTAAATGGGGCATTGATAATGCAGATTATTTTATAATAAATGCGCAGCTTGATCAGGCGGTTGAAGATTTTGAGAATATTATCAACATAATTAAGTGTAAACATTCTGTTTTTGTTGAAAATAATAAGAAATATCTGGAAGAACTTACAAATATTATGTAAAATGACTCACCGATCAATAGAGAAAACCATATGGCACGAATTACAATTGAAGATTGTCTTAAAACAAGAAACAATAATCGTTTTGATATTATAATTGAAGCATCTAAAAGGGCACGTCAGATTTTAGAGGGTTCTGAGCCTAGGGTTAATGTACGGAATGATAAACCGCCAGTGATTGCGCTCAGAGAAATTGCAGATTCAACCACTCCCACGCATGAGGTCAGTGAGCCGGATTCCCCGTTTTTTGACTCTCAGATGGAAGAAAGCACCGAAGAGTAGATGTGAACTTGAGTCAAGCCACCTACGATGAATTAGAAAAACGCTTGACTTACTTAAGCGCTCAACAGTTACAAGTTGTTTATCAGGCATACACCTTAGCCGACAAAGCCCATAAAGAGCAAAAGCGCGCATCTGGAGAGCCCTATATTTCCCACCCTCTCGCAGTTGCGTGTATATTGGCAGATATAAAATTGGATTACCTAAGTATTGTTGCGGGATTACTTCATGATACGATTGAGGATACCAAGATCACAAAGGAAGTAATTAGGGTTCAGTTTGGTGATATCGTTGCTAACTTAGTGGATGGACTTAGCAAACTATTGAGTTTGTCTTTTACTTCAGACCTTGATAAACAGGCGCAGAATTTCCGAAAGATGGTGTTGGCAATGTCAACAGACATCAGGGTAATTATAATTAAGCTGGCGGATCGATTGCATAATATGCGTACAATCGGCGTATTAAAACGAAGTAAGCAGCAGCGGATTGCTCGAGAAACTCTCGAGATTTACGCACCAATTGCAAAGCGTTTGGGGATGCATGATATAGCACTTGAGCTTGAAGATAGAGGATTTTGCTGTATGTACCCTTCCCGGTACCGTGTGCTCAAGGATGCTATAAAACACGTTCAGGGTCGTGATAAACAAATTTTAAATGAGATAAAAAACACGTTTCAACGCAGTTTGATGAAAGACAATGTTACTTTTAATACAATTGTTGGTCGGGAAAAGCACATATATAGTATTTACCGAAAGATGAAAAGTAAACGACTGACTTTTTCAGATTTAACTGACGTATATGGTTTTCGAATAATTGTTGATTCCAGGGATGCTTGCTATAGAACACTTGGTGCTGTTCATGCGATATATAAGCCCATTCCCACTCGATTTAAAGATTATATTTCACTGCCCAAGCCAAATGGCTATCAATCTCTCCACACGGTGCTTTTTGGGCCTCACGGGGTGCCAATGGAAGTGCAGATTCGTACATTAGAGATGGATCGTTTGGCTAATTTTGGTATTGCAGCACATTGGCTTTATAAGACCAGTGATGGGGATGATTTAAACCAAGTGAAGCAGCATGCATGGCTTAAGGGTCTTATTGAGGTTCAGAAAAGAACGGGTTCTTCGGAAGAATTCCTGGAAAACGTGAAGGTCGATTTGTTTCCCGATGAGGTGTATGTATTTACGCCAAGAGGTGATATTGTTGAGCTGCCCAGTGGTGCAACAGTTTTGGATCTTGCCTATGCGATTCATACTGATGTGGGGCATCAAGCGGTTGTTGCGAAGGTAGATCGACAGTTTGCTTCCTTATCTGCAAAACTAAAAAGTGGTCAGACTGTAGAGGTGATAACAAGCCCAAATAATCAGCCAACAAAGAATTGGTTGGATATTGTTCAAACAGGCAAAGCAAAATCTGGAATCAAACATTTTCTGCGAACCAGACATCGAGAGTCTTTGATTATTCTTGGTGGCCGCATTCTTAAAAAAGCCATGGTTGAGTCTGGAATTGACATGGATGATCTTGATGATAAGGCCTGGGCCAAAATCACTAAGAAAACAGAAGTTAAAACCAAGGATGATGTTTTACACGATATTGCACTTGGAATGAGGACAACAAGTGAAGTTATTGCACTTTATCTTGATACCAAAGAAGAGGACCCTCCAAAAGACATTCCGCTTAGTATTCATGGTTCTGAGGGAATGGCAGTGGAATATGCCAGTTGTTGTTATCCTGTCCCAGGTGATGCGATTACCGGAATATTACGTGTGGGGAAAGGTGTAGTTGTCCATCAATCGACGTGTCCCCAGCTGCTAAAGGCCATTAGATCTAAAAGTCAGGTAATGTCTGTTAGCTGGGCGGATAATATCGTCGGGGAATATCGAGTAAACCTTCAGGTGGAAACACTCAACCAGCGGGGCGTGCTTGCAATGATGGCTTTGGCTGTTTCAGATGCGAAGGCAAATATTGATGATATTGTCGTTGAAAATCATACTGAACAGCATGCGGTTGTTATATTAAAGTTGAAAGTCACCGATAAAGCTCAGCTGATGAGTGTTATCCGGCGTATTGAGCGTGTTAAATTGGTTATGAATGTAAAGAGGCATCCCGTATGAGTTCGATTGTTGTTATTGGATCAGGGTTGGCAGGATATGTGTTTGTAAAAGAGTTGCGTAAGCTTTCATCACAAGCAATTACATTACTTACCCAAGATACGGGTGAATATTATCCCAAGCCGTCACTTTCTCATGCCAAAAGACAGAATAAATCGCCCGATCAGTTGGTAATGGCAGACGCTCAAAAGATGGCTAAAGACCTTAATATTGAAGTTATAACTCAGTGTGAGGTTACATCCATTGAGCCCTCAAATCGTCGGGTTATGACTGTGCAGGGCAGTTTTAGTTACGATAAGCTGGTTCTTGCATTGGGAGCGAGCCCAATTTTTCCGCAAGCGATCACTTATGATAAATTACCCATGGTGGTTAATAATCTCACCGATTACAGAGAATTTGTAAATAATATAACTGAAGAGGCTAAGGTGGGTGTTTTGGGTGCCGGCTTAATTGGAACTGAATTCGCATATGATTTGTCAGGACGAAATCAGTCAATTAAATGGATTTTCTCGGAGCCTTGGCCGTTGTCTCGATTTGTGCCAAAGCCGGTAGGCGATTGGCTGAAGGAAAATATGGCTCAGCTTGGTATCAGCCCTATCAATGAACAAGTGCTGGCGGTATCTGATAGTAAAAGCTCGGGGTATACCGTTAAGACAGATAAGGGTGAGTATGATGTTGATATGCTCTTGCAGGCATTTGGAATCGCCCCCTGTATTGATTTAGCTCGCGAAGCAAAAATTAGATGTAATAGAGGGATTTTGACAGATCGTACTCTAAGAACCTCTGATGAGAATATTTATGCACTGGGTGATTGTGCTGAGGTAGACGGTATTGTTCTGCAGTATGTAATGCCGCTAAGGATTCAGGCACAAACATTGGCAAAAACGTTATCTGGTCAGGAAGATATAGTAGCTTATCCGGCGATGACGACTCTTGTCAAAACCCCTCTGACGCCTGTTGCTTTTTCATTGCCTCCTATAGGGGAGGGAAACTGGGTTATCGAGCAGAGCAGCTCGGAGGGCGTTGTGGCAATGTACATGATCAATGGGGAAAAGGCGGGTTTTGCTCTTGCTGGTGAGTGTGCAAAGATGCGTACTTCTTTGGTTCGATCGCTGCCTAGCTGGACCAGTTCTCAATGAGCTGAACAACATGATTAAGCGTTTGTCCGCTGATATCATTATTTGGATTAAATTCTGTAATCTCAACGGCAATAGGGGCCAATTGGTTGCTTTGCCAAAACTTAAGAAAACTACCGAAATCTATCCCGCCGTAACTTGGTGTGCTTACACCTGGCATTTGAAGTGGATCAAATACATTGATATCTAAACTGACTCCATAGCCGAAGGGGCACTGCTCTGCTACCTCAATGGCTTCCCGCATAACCAAATTAATGCCGCGTGAGTTAACCTCATCTGCTGTAAATACTTTGATGTTATTATCTTTTACCAGTTGTATTTCATTTTCTTTATCGTCACGAACCCCTACATATACAAAATAGCGGGGGTCTATTTTTTGGCCTTTGCCACCAATCTCGGCTAATCGTTTATCACCGAAACCCATAAGATTTGCGACCGGCATATTATATGCACAATTTTTCGTTTGATTTATCTCATAATTTAAGTGTGAATCAATCCATATCATCCCGATAGGCCCCTTTTGAAAAAGAGAAGCGCCACTCCATGTGCCAAATGCACTGCTATGATCTGCACTGACAACAATACAGGCGGCGCCAGAACTTAGGTACAAATGAGTTAATTGGCATAGTTTTTGATTGAGCTGGATGACATTATCGATTGTGTCTTGCTTCTCAGGATATAGAAAGTCCCACTGATAATCTTTCTCGAGCTGAGATTCTATAACAATAGGGCCATGATTTGCATAAATGTCAGGTCCTGCGCCTGAAAAGCAGTAGCCAATAAAGTGCTGCATGTTTTTGTGTCCAACTTGAGTGACAAGTGATATTATAGGACATAATGAGCCCAGGAAAAAAGCTTAAATGACAGTAAATTATCGCTCAATCATGCCCAAGGCTGTGACGCCGATAATGCAGAAATTGCATCAGGCAGGCTTTCGTGTGTTTATTGTGGGTGGATTTGTGCGCGATGCGATGCTCAATAAAAGACCCAAAGACGTTGATTTAGTCACTGATGCGCAAATTGATAGGATTCTTGAGATTTTCGGCAGAAAAAGTAGACGCATTGGCAGGCGATTCCCCATTGTGCACGTAGATATAGGGGGAAATAATGTTGTTGAGATTTCATCATTCCCAAAGCCTAATTGGTCAAGTAAATGGCTTGAGTCAAAGGATAATCAGCAGCTTAAGATGTTATCAGCAGATGCTAAGCGACGTGACTTTTCAATCAATGCAATGTATGTGCAATATCCGAGCTACAAGTTATATGACCCACTTGCTGGTAAGGCAGCACTTGATCGCAAAATGATTGAAGTTATTGGTGATATGCACGTACGTTATGATGAGGATCCTGTTAGGTTGATTAGGGCGATCAGGTTAGAGGCGAAATTAGGATTCTCTCAGCAGCAAGGTTTTATGGCCTGCCTGAGGAAGAAAAAGAGAAATCTTGGACTTATCAGTCAGCAGAGATTATTTTTAGAGTTTATGAAGCTTATGCAAAATGAGCACACCGCCAAAAGTCTCAAGTTACTTCTTAATTATCGAATAATTCATTTATTTATTGATCTGCCCTCAAATGAAAGTGTCTATTTTAAAAAATTCACAAAAGCATACTCAGATTTAGCCCTGCAAGGGAGATACCAAAGTGCCAGTCTTCTTTTTGCAGGATTGCTATGGATCATTATCAAGCCAGAGATCGGGGGTACCAGGCAGTCTGATCAGAATAAACTGGATCTTCCAAGGTACTTAACACGATTGCTTCAGCATCATCTAAAAGTTCAGGTTCCCAGACGACTTCAAGAGATGGCCGCATCAATTTGGTTAATGATTTTGCTGGTCGAGGCAGATGCTTTACCTCAGGCGCAGCTTGAAAATATGCCGCTTTATAGTAAGGCAAAATTTATCTTATCGATATATCATGAATTTTTGACTCAAGATAAATAATTACTTGTGATTACAATAAGTAGTCGTTATAATGCAAATGATAATAGTTCTCATTAAGCGCATGTATAAAATTACCGGATATCATACAAAAGACAACCAGCTGATTAGTGCATACATCTCTCAGGGATTGGTTCCTGGGGTATCTTTTATGATCGACCGTCAATCGAGGGATTGCGTGATTGTAAACGTTGATGGGCACTCTGTAGCATTGCGTTTGGATGAGTTCCGTGGAATAAGCTGTGAGTCATAATGTTATCATTGTTGGTAACGCAAATGTGGGCAAAACAACATTATACAATCAGTTAACCCATTCAAAAGAGCATGTGGGTAACTGGTCAGGTGTTACATCAAGTTCTGTCTCATCTCATTGGGTAGAAAATCAAAATATTAAAATCTTTGACACACCTGGTTTATTTAATTTACATGAGCCATGTCAAAGTATCGGATCACTTTATCGATGGATTCTTAAAAACAACGCTTCTAAGATTATTCAAGTAATTAGCGTCAGGCATCTAAAGAGAGACCTATGCCTTACACAGCAGCTGACTTCATTGCGCATACCGGTCTGTTTGGTATTTAATGATTTAGATGCAAAGGTGCCTATTGACGCCATAAAAAAACATGTAGGCGAATTTTTCAGTATGCCTTGTATCGATTTTGAGAATAATCGCCTTATAAACCAATTTATTGGCCAGCGGGATATAGATCTCAGTCAGCAATATCAGGCTGATGGATCACTCGATCTTGAGGCTGAGCAACAATTAGATTCTAACCATGATAATAATTTATTGGCAATACTAGAAAAACGATACACGGTTGCTCATGAGCTTGCCTCAAAAGTGAGCATTGCTTACGCTAAACCCGCCTTAAGTAAGTTTTTTGATCGTCCGGTCATATTGGCTGCGAGCTTCGTGCTTATTATATTTGCTATTTTTTCATTGAGCGTGGGCATTGGAGGTGTTTTATCTGCTGTACTGCATGAGTTTTTCTCGATGATATTGATCGCTCCAGCACATATTTTGTCTGATAAATTTCTTTCCCTGTGTTTGGTTGGATTTGGAGTAGGGGTCCAATTATTAGGAGATTTTTTCTTTCCGTTATTACTGTTGTATTTTTTCTTGAGATGGATGGAAGAGTCAGGCTTTTCTGCACGATCTGCGTTAATGATGGATAAGTTCTTTAGAAGACTTGGTTTATCTGGTAAAACTTTTTTACCCCTTTTAATGGGGCTAGGATGTAATGTGCCTGCTATTGCAGCAACAAGGATGCTTCCTGAGGGGGAGAGGATAAAGGCAGCCATGATGCTTCCATTTATGACCTGTAGCGCAAGACTCACAACATATTTGGCCATGTCAGCAGTATATTTTCCGCGATCGGGTCCATGGGTGATTTTCTCGCTTTATTTGATGGGCTTTTTAACCGCCTTTTTGACAGCATTTATTGCTAAGAAGCAGAGAGTTCTTGGGGCGCAGCCACCACTTGTTATGGCAATTCCCAGGCTTAAGTTTAAGCCAAAATTGCGATATTTAAATGATGCATTATCGCAAGCTCTTAGTTTTGTTAAAGAGGCAGCAATTATTGTTATTCCAGGCTCAATCATCCTGCATTTGTTGCTTGCTTTAGTACAGGACCAAAGTGAACTATTCAAAAGTTTTATCCTAAGTTTTTTTACCATGTTTGATTATTCTTCCAATCAATTCCCTGCTGCTTTTGGGATTATTGCTGGGCTACTAGCGAAAGAAATGGTTATCACAACAATGATAGCCTCCAATTCCAGTATGGTAATTGCTAAGCTGCCGCTAGGGTTATACGATTTTGGTGTGCGGTTATATGATGTTTTTGCAAGTGCTTTAGGCGATTATTTGACTATTTTGCTGCAGCCATCACAGGCACTTGGTGTTCATGCAATTAATGAGGCCTTGGTGGGTGTTTTTGCTAATTCAGCCCAGGCAATGAGTTTCCTTGTTTTTATTGCGCTTTATTTCCCATGTATTTCAACCATTGGTGTGCTTAAGCGGGTGATAGGTGTCAAGAAAACCTCTCTAATTGTTTTATGGTCGATATTTATCGCATATATAGGCGCTTGGTTAGTATACCGGTCACTCTTACTTGATCTTGTCTCACTTTTTTACTTTATGATTGTTGCTTCATTAATCCCGCTAGGTATTTTTATTAAAAATAGAATGGTGAATATAAAAACACTACTATGGGGGGAGTACTCATGAGTCCACTTTTAACTCCTCTTACATTTAAAGATTACTTAAAGACAGAAAAAAAGGTCACTAAGAAACATCTTTTAAACCATTACCAAGTTGATAGAAAGATGCTGGAGCAGATTTTAGAATTTTGGAGTGCTCGGGGTATGATCATAATATTGAATGACGGTTGTAATACATGCTCTGGTTGTTATTCAAGTGAAACGGTTGTGGAGAGTCAGTTTGATTAATTACAGTCGGCAATGGTTAGGCTGGTTATCATCCCTATCAATTGCCACAGTCATATCAAGAATACTTGGGTTTGGTAGAGAAGTGATTTTTGCTATGGTCTTCGGAGCATCTGCCAATTTCGATGGTTTTATTACTGCCTCAAGGATACCAAACATGCTTAGGCGGCTCTTTGCAGAGGGGGCACTGACCCAATCATTTGTGCCGGTTTTAACAGAAATAAAAATAAAAGAGAATGAGCATTCGACACGTGCATTTCAAAGCGCAATACTATCGCTATTGCTTTTGGTAACTGGAACGATTTGTCTTTTTTTTGTCATTTTCCCTAAGCAAATCATTTCTTTATATGCATGGGGTTTAGATGCATCTGATCCGCGATTACATGTTGCATCCACATTACTGCCAATTGTGGGATTATTTTTACCGCTGATTTCACTGATAAGTTTCTACTGTTCAGTATTAAATACGCATAAACGATTTTTTGTTGCAGGCGTGCTGCCCGCAATAAGTAATGTTGTTTTAATAGTTGTTGCTTGGTCATCAAATGGTGTATCACAGGGCGTGTATTATCTATCTTGGGCGCTAGTAGCTGGGGCTGTGATACAAATAGTGATGGTGACTTTTCATGCCAGACGATTACTTAAAGGCGTCGGATTCACGTCACAAATATTTCACCCAGGCGTAGCGCGAGTTTTTAAGATGATTTTGGCTGGGATGTTTGGTTTGTCGGCAGTGCAGCTTAGTTTATTTTTAGATGGCAATCTCGCTTCATTTTTGCCTGTCGGGAGCATGTCGTGGTTGTATTACGCGGAGCGATTAATTTATTTGCCACTGGGTACAATTGGGGTGAGCTTAGCTAGTATTTGCCTACCTTCTTTGTCAGAGTCAATTTCCAAGCATAATCACCAAGCGGCGCAAAGAGAATTGCAGCGCTCGGCACATATGATTTTCTTAC